>OLLH01000208.1_pt1 | contig 38630 bp, 21 predicted proteins | sample 1604451 | NCBI WGS metagenome assembly OLLH01 (sample SAMEA104055714, study PRJEB20765) | soil metagenome | isolation source: soil
GGCAGAATTAAAATCTAAACAAGATGCAGAAGCCAAACGGCTTGCAGAATTAAAATCTAAACAAGACGCGGATGCAAAAGCAAAAGCTGATGCAGAGGCTAAAGCAAAAGCTGACACAGAAGCCGAGCGACTCGCAGAATTAAAATCTAAACAAGATGCGGAGGCCAAGGCAAAAGCAGATGCAGAGGCCAAACGGCTTGCAGAATTAAAAGTTAAACAAGATGCAGAGGCTAAAGCAAAAGCTGACACAGAAGCCGAGCGACTCGCAGAATTAAAATCTAAACAAGATGCGGATGCTAAAGCGAAATCTGAGGCTAAATACCTTGCAGATTTGGCAGTGAAAGAAAAAGCAGATGCTGAAGCCAAAGCCAAACGGGAAACCGAAATTAAAGATGCAGAAGCGAAAGCGAAAGCAGATGCCGATGCTAAGTCTAAAGTAGATGCTGATAGTAAAGCGAAAAAAGATGCTGCTTATTGGTTGGCCAAACAAAAGGCGGATGCAGAAGCAAAAGCGAAGGCGACAACAACTACTACGGTTGTTAAATTTGAAAAAGAGGATGTCAAAAAATATCCTTTGGGTGTAACAGATGAACCTCCTGTTAAAGATTCAAAAAAAACTGTTATGGAGACGATTGTTAATTTAGATGGAGTTGTAGATATATATCAGATTGTTACTTACAGTTGGGGCGGTATATTTTATTTTAAAAACGAAGTCAGTATCTCTCAAGCTCTCTGTGATCAGGAACTTAAAATTGCAAGAGCCCAACCTGTTAAATAGTCCGGAAAAACAATTATTCCTAACAAACTATCTTCTGAATTTTCCATCTCCATTAATCTATTTTGTATTAGTTTTGTTCTTCTATTATAAAAGCACATGGTTATTTTTGTTATGGGATTACCCGGTACAGGTAAAACATATTTCGCTAAAGCATTAGCAGAAAAATTGAACGTCGTTCATGTCAATAGCGATATTACAAGGCATGAGATGAATATGAGAGGTAAATATGATATGGAATCCCGAAGGCTAGTGTATCAGGAAATGCAAAAAAGAATGTATGATGTCTTGTTATCAGGAAGAAATGTGGTTGTGGACGCCACGTTTTATAATTCAAGTATACGCGATAACTTTTTTAGCCTGGTATCATCATTTAAGTCTGATCAATCTATTGTTTTAATGACCGCAAGCGACGAGACCATTCATAAAAGGATGAGTAGTACACGTCCTGATAGTGAAGCTGATTATCAAACCTATTTGAAATTAAAAGCAATGTTTCAACTCATTAAAGAGGATCATCTTGTATTGCCTTCTGACCAATTGCAATTGAATGAAATGATAGAAAAAACAATACAACATTTCAATTTAAAAGGATGACAACTGATCTCGTTAATAAATTAATGGAGGATGTTACTCTAAAAGAAAATAAAAACCCTAGTCTTATTGAAACGCATATTTCATGGGTGATTATCACCCATAAATATGCCTATAAAATCAAAAAACCTGTCAGGTTTTCTTTTCTCGATTTTTCTACTCTTGATAAACGAAAATACTACTGTGAAAAGGAGTTGATGTTAAACCAACGATTAAGTAAGGATATCTATTTAAATGTTTTGCCGATACAGGTTAACCAGGGACATATATCAATTGGAGCAGGTAATGGAAAGACTGAAGATTATGCTGTTCAAATGAAAAGGCTGCAAGCAAATAAATTAATGCAGATTTTGTTGGAAAAGAATCAGGTGGTAGAAAGAGATATTAAAAAAATAGCATTAAAAATTGCAGGTTTTCACCAAGAAGCAACAAGTATTAAAACTGATTTTGATCAGGCAATTGTAATAAATAAATTTAACGATATAAAACAGGTTAAACCCTTTATGCAAGAAAGATTCGGAGAAGCCGAATTTATAGACAAAGTGATATTATACGCTGAAAAGTTTGTTCATAAACACAACCATCTTTTTCATAAGCGTTGTGTTGAAGGCATGATTAGAGATTGCCATGGCGACTTACATTCAGGAAATATTTTTTTATATGCGAACCCGATTATTTTTGATTGCATTGAGTTTAGCGACAGTTACCGGCAAATAGATGTCTTGAATGAAATTGCATTTTTTTGTATGGATCTGGAAGCTCATAAAAAAAATGAATTAAGCAGGTTGTTTTTAGAAATTTATTTGCATGTGTTCCCTTGTATAAGGAGTGAGGAAGAGCAAAGACTTTTTATTTATTATAAGTTGTACAGAGCAAATGTCAGGGCAAAAGTAAACGCATTGAAAGCATTGCAAAAAAAAGAAAAAAGTGAATTCCTGCTGCTTGAAAAAGAAGTGGGTCGCTATATTAAATTAATGAAAGAATATCTTATACTCCTAAAAGGATAAGAGTATTCTTTCACCATAGGCAATAATTTATGCCCTGTTTTATCTTTTGTTATTGAACTTATATAAAGAATATTTATTTTGAACACTAATGTACTGTTCCTGTGGGCTTATAAATCCAGGTCAAAATTTAAAATATACTGCTTCCAATAAGTGGAACGTTTTAATTTTTTCTCGAGAACTGTTAATAATTCATTTTCATTTTTTGAGTTACAAAAGATGAAATTTTCATCCAGAAAGAAAATTTTTAATTTGAATTTATAAGTTTCCTTTTCAGAATATTGAAGATGATAATGGACGTGAGAGGGACAATTTTTTAATATTCCTCTAATCTTATTTTGTAATTCTATATCTTCATTCATAGCTTGGCAAAAAATAAAAAACAAAGTTAATACATTTAGTATTTATTAGAATAGTTTTTTTATTTGGCTATAAGTTTTGATGATTCTTGAAGGTCATTTCATTTGATGTTGGGGTGTATCTGACCATTAGTTTGTTATAATTGGTTCAGGAATATTTTCGGTTTATTTATCCTACCTTCATCTTATTATGCTTCTCTTTATATTTGATCTTTATTTGTTATTTTTGATGAACTAATTTTAGCAGAGATCATATAAAGAAAAGAAAAAATTTCATTGCTGGAACCTTGAAGAATCAAATAAACCCATATGAACAAAACGTTCACAAAAGATGATGAAAATAAAAATGTGGGTTCCATCCGACCTTATTAAAACTATTATTTACGGATGAAACATAGTTTGTTAGTATCCATTTTCTTTCGTGTTTACGATGTTCTTTTCAAAAGAGATTTAAGATTTTTGTCTCTATTGTTTTTAATGTGCCTGATGCCTTATCTTTCATTTTCCCAGACAACAGGAGGAAAGGTGATTGTTGATGCAATCGTCATAGGCAGAGACACTGTTCCGGTAATCACATTACCTCCAATTGCTATTGAAGGTAAAATGGATCCTCAGGCAATAAAAGCGCTGCAAAAATATATCAGGTTAAGAAATAACGTATTAAAAGTATTGCCATACGCCAGGTTAGCCTCAATCAAACTAAAAGAAATCAATGAGCATCGCGCCACTTTAAAATCAGATGGAGAAAAGAAAAGTTATACCAAGGCTGAGGAAAAAAAATTAAGGAAACAATTTGAAGCGGAATTAAAAAATTTAACTATTTCACAAGGGCAAATTCTCATTAAATTAATAGACAGGGAAACAGGACATACTTCTTATGAACTGGTTCGGGAGTTGCGCGGATCTTTACAAGCTTTTTTCTGGCAGGGTTTAGCTCGTGTTTTTGGATCGAACCTTAAAACAGAATATGATTCTGTTAATGTAGACAAAGCAATAGAGGCTATCATCCGTTCTGTTGACAAGGCTCCTGTTTCTCAACCACCTGTCAACTAAAAACTACCTGACTGCGTACGCTTTGCTTTTTTACCAAAAATCTTTCTGAAGAAACGAACGTATGCTTCACCTTCAAACAAATCAGAATCAGTTGTTGCCTTATAGGTAAGAAAAATTCCTATAGGAAACAATACAGCAGAAGCCAGCCACATTCCTGCCTGTGCACTTAAAACCCCTTCGCGCGCAAATTTTTCTCCTGTAATAGACATTACATGAAATAACACGAAAAATATAGTGGAAAAAACGACGGGTAAACCTAAGCCTCCTTTACGAATAATAGCACCCAGAGGAGCGCCTATAAAGAATAAAACAAAGCACGCAAAAGACAATGTAAATTTTCTGTTCCATTCTATTTCGTGACGGAAAATAAGTTTTTCTCTTTCGTGAATATCTTCGCTGGTGGAATGTGCTAAGTTTTGTGCATTTCGTGAATTACTTATAGCTATTTCAATAATACTTTTCCGATTATTTTTATCAAACACCTCTATAAAGTAGGGTGGGAGAATAGAAAGTGAACGGGGTTTCAGCTTTTTTGAAACAGAGTCTTTTTTAAAATAAAAATAGGAATCTATATTGTTTGCAAATTCTTGTTTTCTTTCATTCAATTTTATTCTCAATGTGTCTTCCGCTTTTGTAAGCTGGCTTATATTCAACATTTGATAGTTGTCTTTAAAAAGCTCTTCATTTGTTCTCGTCAGTTTAAAGGCAGTAAGATCAAAACGGACAGTTTCTTCTTTAAAATCTGAACGTAGCAATGGATGTGTATCATAAGTGTTTTTTATGTTCTCTTTTTCTTCATATGTTTTACCGTTAAAGAGATTGACAAGAAGATAACGCTCATCATCCGACATGAACATTCTTCCTGTTTCTGCCAGAATGATTTTGTTGTTTCCCATTCCTGCTGTATGATCATAAATCATGATATTGTGTAAGGTTTGTCCGTCAGGATCTTTTTTGGATGCTTTTATGCTGTAACCATCAATTCCGTTGTAAAAGATTCCCTCTTTAATAGAAAATGCAGGCTTTTGTTGTCTCACATCGTACAATAAGGAACCCATTTTAAGATTGGCAAGCGGCATAATATTATTCGAAAAATAAAAAGCGCCCACACAGATTAAACAGGCAGTAATAATTAAAGGAAACATAACTCTCTGCAAAGATATCCCAGCCGATTTACAAGCTACCAATTCGTAATACTCTCCCATATTACCAAAAGTCATGATAGAAGAAAGCAGGATGGCCAAGGGCAAAGCTAATGGAACAAGACTTGCAGAAGCAAAAATAAGTAATTGAGCCACAACGTACCATTCGAGTCCTTTTCCTACCAGGTCGTCTAAATATTTCCATAAAAATTGCATGAGCAGTATAAACAATGCAATAAAAAATGTCATAATAAACGGTCCTAAATAGGACATCAATACCAGTCTGTATAATTTCTTCAATATCTTTGCAGTATAATCAACTAAAATGGATGCAAATATACGGATTACTGACGATGAAATAAGGGTCATTGAAAATTCTGATTTCTTTATTGCTAAAAATAAGGTCAGCACCAAAATAAAGTTATTATTTGGTTTGCTAAGAGACGTATTAAAACAAGAAATAGAAAAGCATCCCGATCTTTTTCCGGCGGAAATATATATAGAAACAGGAAGAGTTTTCCAGGGAGAAAATTATAAACTATTCCCTTATATACTTTTGGATTATCCTAAACTATTTAGCACGACATCTGTCTTAACATTCCGTACCATGTTCTGGTGGGGGCATTGTTTTAGTTTTACTCTGCATCTGGAAGGTAATTCCTTAGATCTTTTCCGGGGAAACTTGGTAAAAAATAGTCAGGAACTTTATGGAAAAGGATTTTATTTTTGCATTCATCAATCTCCCTGGCAATACCATTTTGATGAAGATAATTACCTTCCAATAGAACAAATTTCAGAACTGGAAACTCAAATAAAAACAAGAAAGTTTGTAAAGTTGAGTCGTAAATTAGATTTAAGGCAATGGCCGGAAATTCAACCGTTTGCCTTAGATAGTTTTAAGTTTTTATTGAAAATTCTTGAATGAAACTAAAATCCAGATTTACAAACAAACGTACGAAATGATTGATTCTTTTGACAGCCTCTTTTTTGTTATTCTTTGGCTTCAGAGACAATAGATTTTACACCCGGGGTTTCAAAGATCTGATAATTTCCTTTATCGTCAGAATAAATTAAATAGGCTTGCAATTCGGTATGTATTTTTAAAAACGCTTTTGCTTTTTCGAGCCCCATAACTAAAATACCTGTTGCATTTGCATCGGATGAAATACATTCTTTTGCAAATACTGAAGCACTTAGTAAATTATTTTTTGTAGGATAACCTGTTTTTGGATCAATGTGATGTCCATAACGTATTCCATTTTCAATGAAGAACCTACGATAATTTCCTGATGTTGAAATAGCCAGATTTTCGAGTTTCACAATCGCCTTCAATGGATTTTCTGACTCTTTGTTATCAATTGGTTTTTCAATACCAATTGTCCAGTTATCACCGTTCGGTTTTTTACCTTTAGCATACACCTCTCCACCTATCTCAACAATATACGAATTGATTTCTTTTGAATTTAAAAATTCAGAAACTACATCAACAGAATATCCTTGTGCAAAAGCATTAAAATCTAATGAAACGCGTGGATCCTTTTTAATTACAGTATTGCCTTTTAACTCAATTAATCGAAGCCCTACAAATTTAAGGATGCTGTCGATTTTTGTTTTTTCGATTTTTTGCTTTTTCCCTGGCCCGAAACCCCATACATTAACCAATGGATAAACAGTTGGATCAAAAGCCCCATCCGTATTTTTCCATACCTCTTTGGCCTTATTAAAACAGGTGATAAAATAGTTGTCAACGATCACATTTTTCTGATTTGAGTTTATTCTCGATATAATAGAAGTAGGAATATAAGTAGACACAGATTTGTCAAAATCACTCAGGATTTTGACAATTTCAGGTTGAAAATTTCTGTTCTGTTTATCAAAATAAGTGATATGATAGGTTGTGCCCTGAGCATTGCCTTCAATTTTTACAGGCACTTGTTGTGAATACAATAATAGTGTATTAAAAAAGATAAAGCCAAGAGTGTATCCAATTCTTTTCATGAGTTCTATTTATTTGGTTCTACTGCGTTATGTTGCGGGTAAAGATAAAAATTTCCGTGATAAAGTAAAATACAGTTCTAAAATTTTCAAAAGTTCGATACCTTGCAAATAAAAAAACGGGGGCGATGCAAAAAAGTCAAACAAAAAATATATGCCAGTTTGCAAAACAATACTATTCGGATGAAAAAATTCGGGAGCAATGGATTGAAAAACAAGCAAAATGTTTAAAAGAACAAGATGTTCGTATTTTCATTAAAAATATTGAGGGCTTGCCAAGATCAATGAATCCTAAGGTGGAAGAAAGCAGGCATTTATTACTTGAGTATTACAAGAATCATAAAACCAGAATGCAGTATAAAAAATTTTTGCAAGAAGGATTATTAATAGGTTCGGGAGCAATGGAAGCTGCACACAAAAATGTACTACAGCATCGGCTTAAGCTTTCTGGTCAAAGATGGACAATGGATAGTTTACAACAAATGACGCAGCTCAGAGTAGTTTACAAGAGTGGTAAATGGGATAGAATCAAAAAGTTTGCTATTAAAAATGCTGCTTAGGGATATTTGTCGTACACCCCTATTTAAGGTAGTACTCCCCTTTTGACCGCTTAAGTTAAAGTAAATGCCTTGTCGGAAAGTTGTTTCTTCATATAATTCAATACTTCTTTTCTAAAAGCGCTCCCTACTCCATTCTTCTTCTTTGAATAAGAACCCTACAATAATTATTAAGAATATTAATTTTCTTCTGGAAAATTATACTTTTGCAGTTCAGATAGGTACTATTTATGAAAATACTTTTTATCTCTTTGCCATTCTTCTTTATGAGTTTTGTGCTATTTGGCCAAAGCAAAGATAATGTCCTTGTAAAGGGCAAGGTAATTAATAGTACGACAAATGAATTGGTAGCTTATGCAAGTGCTGCCTTGCTTTCTGTTATAGATTCTTCTGTAATAGCCTCGGCTCTTACCGGGGAGGATGGTAAGTTTCAATTTTCTGTTCCACCCGGAACCTACCAGTTAAAGATTCAGTTCATTTCCTATACAGATCATAAGAGTACTATTACCATACCAGCCAATAACAGAACGTTTGATGTGGGCTTTATTCAAATGAATCAGGAAAGTAAAACGCTAAATGAAGTAGTGATCATCGAAGAGAAAAGACAAATTGAAATGTCGGCAGATAAAATAACTTATAACCCGGATAAGGATCTTACTGTTACAGGAGGTACGGCAGCAGACGTGTTAAAAAATACACCCCTAGTGACAGTGAATAATGATGGGAGCATTTCTTTGCAAGGAAAACCGGAAGTGCGGGTGTTGATTAATGGCCGACAAAGCAGTTTAACAGGAACAGCGGCTTTGCAGCAACTACCTGCCGGTGCGATTGATAAAGTGGAAGTGATGACAAATCCTTCTGCCAAATATGATGCTGAAGGTGGTGCAGGCATTATCAACATCGTCCTGAAAAAGAACAAAAAGCTCGGTTTGAATGGAATGATCACTGCAAAAGGAGGCATAAGGCACGATGATAACGCAAGTATTAACCTAGGTTATGGTGGTACTAAATGGAAAACGGACGCTAGCTATAGCCTTCGCTATTTCCAAAATAATGGAGAGTTTAAAAACAAGGGTACCTATTATTTTCCTGAACAGGTGCCATACAGCTCTGTCCAAGCTACCCAAGCCCTTAGGTTAATAACTACCAACAATGTTTCCCTTGGAACAGAATTTACACCAAATGATAAGAACAGCTTTTATTCTAGTCTTATCGTACAAAAATTGGGAAGTGACAATACTAACAAGGTTGAGAATTCAACTGTCCACCCCCCAAACACTATTACTACCACACACTTTTTATCTGCAGAAGATGAAGAGAATTCCAATGTTGATTATTCATTGGATTACACACATTCTTTCTCTAAGGAAAAAGAAAAGCAAAAACTGACAGGTAATTTCTCTATGTCTTATTGGGACAATATAAAAACACAGAAAAATGCTTCGGTATTTCCTGCTACAATTTCTTCAGCAGCAGGACGTGACACCACACAGCAATCTATTTTTACAGATCTGAATAAAACATATAATTTTCAAATGGATTACGTACATCCTATTAAAGAGCATACAATAGAAGCAGGGATAAAGAATTACATCCGTGATATGCATTCAGATTTCACTAACCGAAGTTACGATACTCCGGAAGGTAACCTCATCCTACAACCTAATATATTCGACACTTTTCACTATATTGACTGGATCAGCGCAGCATATCTAAATTATAGTACCAAAGTAAAAGCCTGGAAAATACAAGTGGGTGTGCGTGGTGAACAAACCAATGTTCATGCTGACCTACATTCAGCGGGCATGCTGGATCGTAATTATCTGAATTTCTTTCCTTCCTTTTATCTTACTAAAGAATTGACAAAAAGCAATAAGCTTTCCTTAAGTGCTTCTCGAAGAATCAATCGCCCGCAAGTATATAATCTTTACCCTTTTGGACGCTATCCCGATCCTTTTAATAACTCAAAAGGTAATATGAATTTAATGCCTCAATATATGTATTACTTCGAACTCAGCCATAGCTTAAATCTGGATAAGACAACCTTGATTACTAAGCTGAATTCAGGCATCAGCAAAGGAGATATAGAAGAGATAAGAACGGTGCAAAATGGAGTGAATATTGGTAGAGCTGAGAATCTGAACGGGAGCTTTTGGGGTGGAGTAAATATAGTACTTAATCAGACCCTAACAAAATGGTGGTCTGTCAATGGATCTACTTCCGAATACCACGAATATCTGGATGGAAAGAACCTAGGTTTTGGCACGTCCAACTATTTCGGGAATTATAATAGGCTGGCCAGCAATTTTAAACTTCCATACAAAACAAATCTCCAGATCAATTATTTCTACATGGGCCGTTTTAAAATTCTCCAAAGGAACCAGGATCCTACTTATTACTTTGATCTCGCATTGAAAAAAGAATTCTTTCAATCTAAAGGCAACCTGACCTTCCAGATCACAGATATTTTTAGTACTTGGAAATTTCAATTTATCAATACCAATCCAGATTATATCCTCAACTCTGCTTATTACCCAATGCGATACCGCTATACATTGACATTTACTTATAAATTTAATAACTATAAGGAAACGCAACGCAGAGAAATTCAAAACGGTGGTGGAGGAATGGACAGGTAACGCTAAATCAAAATGTATAAGAAATTTAAATTATCACTATCTGAAGTACTTTTATATGCAAATGAAAAGAATATTCATTTTAATCCTTGCTCTTTTTCCAATCTTAAATTGCTATTGCCAAACAATTGATGCACATAATAAGTGCGCTGTTGAAAAATTTAACTTGAAAGATTATCAAGGAGCTATAGAAGAGTTTACTGAGGTAATAGCAATTAATCCTACTGATTCCATGGCTTATTTTGACAGAGCTATGGTCAAGGAAAAATTAAACGACTACGCAGGAGCCATTGCAGACTATAGTAAGGCAATTGATATTAATCCTACAAATCCGGATAATTATTATTTGAGGGGTTTAGTAAAAAATAAATTGAAAGACTACGTTGGAGCTATTGCAGATTATGATAAGGCGCTTAAGATAGAACCGGGGAATGCAGATGCTTATTTTTTCAGGGGGATTGCAAAATCTGCCCTGCAAAACTTTAAAAGTGCGATTAAAGACTATACTAAAGCTATAACGTTACATTCTGATCATGCTGCAGAAGCTTATGGCAATAAAGGATGGGCAAAAACCGAACGACATAACTTGAAAGGAGCTATAGAAGACTACGACAAGGCAATCGAGTTAGATCCAACTAATCCAGAATATTATTTAAAAAGAGGAGAAATAAAAATAAAAACAGGACAAAAAGATAGCGGATGTTTAGATCTGAATAAATACAGAGAATTAGGTGGTGAATATGGTAGAATGGTAATTAAAATACCTTGTAATTAATCCAGCAATCTGTTATCGCTGCATTGCTTGTGTAATCAACCGATAATGAATCCGCCTCAGGCGGATAGCGTATTTCATTTGACCAAAATGAAAAATTAAAATATTTTTTTAATCTTCCATCCATTTAAGAAATTAATTCGTCTTATATAAAAAGCGCATTGCACTATCATGACTTCCCTTCATTTATTTACATTGTTCATATACATTTTTATTAAGTTTGTGTAATGGGTTTAAATCAAAACATAAAAAAAAGCATTACAAAAATATTATTGTGCATTTATATATTTGCCTTGTTTAAACCCGTTAGTCCTTTAATTTTCGATATTCTTGCCCATACCTTTTTTGAAGAGGAGCACATGGCAACGGTTCATTTTAGTCACGGAAAACACCATTACCATCTATACGATGAATTAGCAAAAGAAGCGGAGGATGATCGTCATGATTCAAAAGGAACTGGCGGTAGTTCACTTTCTTCAAGCAAAACTTTAGAGGCGCATCTTACAACAAATGCCATGGGGCTTACTTCTTACCTCAAATTAATAAAAACTGAAATTCTTCCTAAAAATAAAGAACTGCCTCATGTCTTTATTCAGAAGGTTATTCCTCCGCCTAAGGCATAAATAATTAATCCTATCAGTTTTCTTTTATTAAATTTAAAACCTACTTTAACGGAGGCGTGATTTCTATTATTCTAATTTAAAAAAAATCACCTGCTTAAAATTAGCTCAGTTTTTATTTTAATAAGAATTAGACCTGTTTCATAACCGGCTTGCCGCAGGTTGGTTCAGCCTGTCATTGCACAAAACAACTGTAATGAAGCATCTTGCCTGTAATCAGTTTGAACGTCTGTTTAAACGCAGTATATTGTTCCTCCTGAACAATAGGGTAGAATGCTTATTGGGTTTTATTTATAGACAATTTTAATGTCAATTATGAAAGAAATCTAATGTTAGACCTGTACTATTTTTATCCTTAGAAAATTAAATTAGATGAAAATAAAATATTATATAACGCTTCTTTTTGTTACACTATGCTCGTCGTTGTTTGCCCACGAAGGTATTGTGAAAGGAAAAATAACAGATTCCCTTTCAACAAACGCTCTTCCTTATGTAAATGTAATACTTGAAGGAAGCAATAAAAAACAATTAACTACAACGGATGAGTTTGGAAGTTTTACTTTTCCCGGATTAGATGTAGGAAAATACCAACTTACGTTTTCTAATTTAGGTTACGAACGCAAAACAATTTTTGTCGAATTGAACGATGATGAAGTAAAAAAAATTTCTATTGCTATTCAACTCAGTCCAAACGCCTTAAAATTATCGGAAGTAACTGTAAGTGGTTCCAAGGATATTGGACAAACCATGAATACAGTTAACAGCATTGATATGCAATTAAGACCAACGAATTCTGCACAAGATCTATTGCGGCTTGTTCCGGGTTTATTTATTGCACAGCATCAAGGCGGAGGGAAAGCCGAACAGATTTTTGTACGTGGTTTCGATTGTGATCACGGTACTGATTTCGCCGTGTTTTTAGATGGTATGCCTGTTAATATGGTATCGCACGCGCACGGACAAGGGTATGCAGATATGCATTTTGTAATTCCTGAAACAATAGATGCATTAAATGTTTATAAAGGAACTTACACAACAAAGTTTGGAGATTTTGCCACATCGGGTGCGGGAGAATTTTCTACAAAAAATCATATTGATAATATGGTGAAGTTGGAATATGGTGAGTACGGTGCATATAGAGCGTTGCTTATGTTAAATTTATTAGGAAAGGACAAGCATCTTTTTTCTAAAAAGAAAGAAGATTTTTACATTGCTTCGGAATACAATTATAATGAAGCTTCTTATTTTGTAAATCATCAGAAGTATAAACGCTTTAATATTTTTGGGAAATACTACGGCATGTTATCCGACAAAACTTCTTTAGCCATAAGCGGTACTTATTTTAATTCTATCTGGAACGGTTCGGGACAAGTTCCTCAACGGGCAATAAGTCAAGGCTTGATCACACGATTTGGAGCGATTGATCCAAGTGAAGGCGGGCAAACAAGCAGAGCAAATGCAAATGTTGTTTTAAAAACTATTTTTAACAATAGTGGAATATTAAAAAATCAAGTATACTATTCTTATTACAAGTTTAATCTGTTCACCAATTTTACTTTCTTTTTAAATGACACCATTAACGGAGACGGAATAAATCAACGGGAAACAGGCAGAAATTTAATCGGATACAATGGCACTTATGAAATAAACAAGGATGTAGCCGGCAGAAATTTGAAAACTATTTTTGGAATTGGCACCAGAACTGATGACGGTCAGTTGGCATTAAGGCATCAGCGTCAGCGGGCAATTTTGGATACGCTGGTAATTGGCAATCGTTTCGTACAGAATATTAATGCTTATATAGATGAAACTTATCGGATCAGCGAAAAGTTTTTTATTAATGGCGGATTAAGAGCCGACTACTTTTATTTTAATTACAAAAGCGAACTGGCTAATCAACCACACACGAATGATTCATTATCAGGAAACACAGCTAAAACCCGATTAAGTCCTAAATTAAATTTGTATTATAATCTTACAGATAACGTTCAGTTCTTTGCCCGTTCCGGCTATGGCTTTCATTCAAACGATGCCAGAGCGGTTGTGTCAAACCCCAATCAACAAACAGTACCAGCAGCACTTGGATACGAAATAGGAAGCACATTTAAACTCACTCCTACTATCCTTGTAAATGCAGTTTTGTGGGGACTTAATCTGCAACAAGAACTTACCTATGGTGGTGATGACGGAACCGTAAACATAAACGGACGCACACAACGTTTAGGTGGAGATTTTTCTGTGCGTTATCAAATCACCAAAATAGTGTATGCCGATTTGGATGTGAATTACAGTCATGGAAGATTTTTGGATCTGCCGGAAGGACAAAACTATATTCCTTTGGCGCCCACATTAACCAGTGTTGCCGGATTAAGCATCAAACATAAAAGCGGATTGAACGCAAGCCTTCGATACAAATTCATTTCCGATCGCCCGGCTATTGAAGATAACAGTGTTGTTGCATTGGGATATTTTTTAGTGGACGCTGTAATAAATTATAAAATTAAACACTTTGAATTCGGATTAAGAGTAGATAATATATTTAATGCCAATTGGAATGAAGCGCAGTTTGAAACGCTGAGCAGACTAAAAGGCGAGTCCGCACAAGGAATAGACCAACTTTGTTTTACGCCAGGTGCTCCTCGAATAATAAGATTAAGCCTTGGTTATTTTTTCTAAATTATAAAACACATCTCAACATTTTTAAAATTGTTTCGACTTATAGAGTACCAATTTGAATTATATTTGGCTCAATGCAAAAAGTAAAAAGTCCTCTCGTATTTATTTTTATTACCGTATTAATTGATTGCATCGGCATTAGAATTATTTATCCGGTTGCAGCAAGTCTTGTTGCCGAAGTAAGTCGTGTGAGTGTGAATGAAGCTGTAACCTATAGCGGGTGGATGATGGCCTCGTATGCCATCATGCAATTTATTTTTTCACCCATCCTTGGAGGACTCAGCGACAGGTTCGGCCGCAGACCTGTTTTGCTATTATCGCTGATGGGATTAGGGATTAATTACCTCTTTCTTGCCTTAGCAAATACGCTTTCGTTTCTTTTTCTGGGGAGAATCATTGCCGGAATCTGCGGGGCAAGTTTAACAACGGGCTTTGCTTATGTTGCAGATATAAGTCCGCCCGAAAAGCGGGCGCGGAATTTCGGAATTATAGGAGCTGCTATTGGTTTAGGATTCATCATCGGACCTTTTTTGGGAGGAGTATTTAGTCAGTTCGGTACGCGCACACCGTTCATCGCTGCGGCTTGTCTTTCTTTACTCAATTGGTTATATGGTTTTTTTATTCTTCCGGAATCTCTCCAACAGGAAAACCGGAGAGCATTTAATTTCAGGCGCGCTAACCCATTCGGTGCATTTATTCAACTGAAAAAGAACAAAGCCATTCGAATGTTATTAATCGTGCTGTTTTTCCTTTTTCTGGCAGGGCAGGTCATGCCTTCCATCTGGCCCTTTTACACAAAGTATTTATACAAGTGGAGTGATTTAGAGATTGGCTACTCACTTGCCTTTGTGGGTATAATGGTAGCCATTGTAAAAGGCGGACTGATAAATTGGACGCAGAAAAAATTTGGCCCCATACGTTCGGTTTACATTGGGCTGGTGTTGAACATGCTTGGATTAAGTTTGTTCGCTTTTGCCAGCCAATCGTGGATGGTATATGCGTTCACGCTGGTATATTGTTTAGGAGGAATTGCTCCTCCCTCTCTTCAGGGAATCATTTCCGGAAGGATGTCTGCCAATGAACAAGGAGAATTGCAGGGAATGATCAGCTCGCTCATTAGCTTGTCCAACATTCTTTCTCCTCTCATTATGACCCATCTGTTCTATTTTTTCACCAAAGAAAACGCCCCTGTGCATTTTCCGGGAGCATCGTTTGCTGTAGCGGCAATACTTATTTTCTTGGGATTTCTGCTTTGTGTCAGAGAACTAAGAAAGAAAACTCCTCCGTAAAAAAAATATTTTTTTACGTTTCCAACCATTTAAGAAATTAATTCGTCTTATATTCGTCTTATTATTAATCTATTATGAAAATTACAAAAACTAACTACTATGAAAAAACTCTTATTTAAGTTTGCTGGTATTGCTTCGGCAATATGCTTTTCAGTAAACGTGTCTGCTCAAACTGCAGGTACTTTAACATTTAAATTTACGCCTGTTACCATGAGTCCGGGTTACTCGGGTACGAAAAATGTTTTAGCTGTGTGGATTGAGACGAATACAGGTACATTTATAAAAACGAGAATGCGTTATTGGGGTAGTGGAACTAACGATCATCTTCCAACTTGGAACACAAGCTCTAAAGCTAATACTACTGATGCAACAACAGGCGCTACTTTAAGCAGTTTTACAGCAAAATCAATAACCTGGGATGGTAAAACGGGACCAGCAGCAACTGCGACTATAGTTGCAGATGGTTCATATAGAGTAGCTGTTCAAGAAACCTGGAATCACGGAACAAGTGGAACAGTTACTAACTACTACACATTTACAAAGGGCAATACAACAGTTAATCTGGTACCTGCCAATAGTGCTAATTTTACTGGTCTTTCGCTAGTTTGGACTCCAGCAGCAGTAGTAACAGGTGTTAATGAAAGTAATTCAGAAAATTCTGAAATCGTTGTATACCCTAACCCAACCAATGGTATATTCAATGTTGACTTCAAAGAGGCAAATAACATTAAAGTGGTAAACACTCTTGGTACTGTTGTCTATGATGAAAAAATAGATCAATTCACCGCTGGAACCAAAAGTATTGACCTTTCAAATTTTGCAAATGGAATTTATATGATCAATGTTTCTAATGGTGAGAGATCATCGAATCGTAAAGTGTTTTTGAATAAATAACATCTCATATAAAAAAAAGGCTGTCTCAAATAGGGATAGGGCAAACGCATCTGATTTTTAGGATTTTGAGCAGGTAACATTGTTCCAACCTGAATCAAGGTGCGTTTTCCTTTAACATTTCGCTTCTTACTTTTCTCATGGATTAGTAGGTTTAATGCTATTCTATTAATAATTGAAAAGTTCTGTACTTCTGTAGGATTTGTTTTTGTGCTTGTATACTCATTAAACGCAACATCAAGAATCCAATGCAAAGAGTTTTTTCATGATTTTCTAATGTGTTCGTAAATGACCAACTCTTTCAAAAGAATCAAAGAAGCCGAGTGTCATTAAATGTAAATATAATAAAATAGCACCCGGTAGAAACACTTAACTCTGTTCTTTTTATTTGGCAAATGGGGTGGAAATAAAAAAATCACACTCATGAAAAATGAGCTCGGCTGAGACAGAACGTATAAAATAGTTGAAAAAATTTAAACAGACTTTTATATTTTTTTCTTTTGACATATCACGCCCTAACGGTGAATAACTTATTTAAAAATCCGTATTTATACAGATTGATTCTTTAGCAATCTGTTGCTTTTACGCTTGTCGCTAACACACGAGCAGACACACAAATACCTGCTTTTTTACATTAAAAGAAACATGGGCAACTATAATAATTACTCAACAAGTACTATAGAAAGGGTGAACAAAAAATCTCCCCGTAAAGCAATGCTTACAGGATTTATTCAACCTAACAAGGTCAGCGTAAAAATAAATGGATGCAATACATATCCTATCTATTATAAATCAATGGTCGGTGTAAAATTTCAGAATGACCAAGTACTACAAGGAGATTTAGAAATATTGCCAAATATAAAAGCAGGTAGTAAAGTACGTCTTCCAGATTCAAATGAGGGGATTGTAGAGAAAATTGAAAAGGAAAAAGTCTTGAAAAAGATATAAAAGAATATTATGATATAAGGTTCCTTATTCCCCTAGATAATGAATGTATAGTTTTTGTTCCTTATGGGAGTATTATAGATGAAATTAATTATCAGGGCAGCCGAAAACTATTGAGAGCAGGCAAAAATTTAAAAACTTTACATCATGAAAAACATGATATAAATGAGCACGATTTATCTTTTTTTGAAATCTAAATGTCGTTATTAATACGTATTTTTTTCAAAATATGGGAGGTGTTTCTTGCATATTTAAAATGAATATTTTATATTCGTCAACGATTCGAAAACAAGATGCGTTTTGCTTAAAACTAATTTTTTTATACAAAATCAGTCCGTATTATAAGATTTGTCACTGTATATCTATATTTCAAATTTATAAATAAAAATTTCTAATCAACGAAACAGGTCTGAATCTTACATTATAAAAATCTTTAATAGAACTGTTTTTATAACGTATTCAAGAAAACGATTAAAAGATTTTATTTATAAAAAGTTCCGTTTTACTTTAAACGATTTCCTCGAATAGCAAAACTTAATAAAATGAGTAAGAAAAATATTTTTCTATTCCTGACAAATTGTTTTGTGATAATAGCTGTTTTACTCATTATATGGCTATGTATTAAACCCAAAACGGGTTATGTGGAAGTGACCAAATTATACTCGGAATTTGAACTTAAAAAAGAACTCGAAACAAAACTGTTGAAAGTAACAAACAGCCGGAAATCAATCTTAGACAGTCTGGAGCTTCAACTACAACTATTGTCCAAACAAGTCCAGTCACAAAACGGCAAGGATAAAGAAACACTCGATAAATTTCAGTTGAACAAAGGGTATTATCTTAAAAAGAAACAAGAATTCGAAGAAGATAATCAGGCCTTAATAAAACAATACGACCAGCAGATCTTTAAACAGTTGAATCAGTACGTTCAGGATTATGGTAAGAAAAACGATTATAAATACATATATGGTACAGATGGCAATGGGAACATCATGTATGCAGACGATACGGAAAATATCACATCACCGGTTTCGGTATTTATAAACAAACGATATAAAGGCATCGTGGAATGATAAAACGGTACACTGTTTATTTCTTCATTAGTATCTTCTTATTCTCCTGTAAAGGGGAGATGAGACCTCCTTCCGTTTTTTCCACTTCGGGAACCATTGTTCAATCTGCAAGGAATTTAATTCCTATAGAATATAAAAAAGAAATAGAGCTTCCACTTAATGGGTTACAAGTTCAGAAGACTGTTGAAAATTTCACTTTTTCAGCTCAATACAGACCCTATGAATATATTATAGGAACCGAATTAAAAAAAGAGGTCATCACCAAAGATGAACTCGAAAAAGGTATACGGGAAATCAATCAGCTTCAATATTTTACTTTTAAAATTAATGCGGATGATGCTGGTATGGAATTATTAAAAGTAAATCTGAAAAGTCCGGGAGAATATAATTACCGGGTAGAGTATTGTTCTTTTCAGATGCAAAATGATTTTCAATTGGTAGATGGAACCGATACATTGAATTGCGCGCTTTACCATTTTGAAAGAATATATGGAATTGCTCCATACGGTACTTTCATGCTTGGATTTCCATTGAGTAAGAAAGAAGAAGCCAGCCGGAAAAATAAGCAAAGCTATTTAATGCAGGATAAAACGTTGATCTATGACGATAAGGTTTTTGAAATGGGAAGAATCTATTTAAAAATAGAAGCCAAAAATTTAAACCGCTTGCCTAAGCTGGTAACCGGATAAAATGCACTTTAAAAAATAAAATATATACACATGAAATTACGATCAAAAATTTTTAAAAGTGTTGCTCTTTTTCTGGCAATAAACATGTTGTTCCAGCTATTGAACCCAACAATCGTATTCGCTTTAACAGGAGGTCCCAGCCAGCCGGAAGTTCAAAGTTTTGAACCGGTTTCAACATCTGAAATGGTGGATCCTTTTTCGGGTGATTTTAGTTATAACATTCCTTTACTGGATGTAGAAGGTTATCCGATTAATATCAGCTATCACTCCGGCATTACGATGGACCAGGAAGCAAGCTGGGTAGGACTTGGCTGGAACATCAATCCTGGCGTAATCAATAGAAGTATGCGCGGTATCCCCGATGATTTTTCAGGAGATCTCATTAAAAAAGAAATGAATATAAGAAACAACAATACCTATGGCGTAACAGGCAGTTTTGGAGCAGAGGTTTTTGGATTTGAAGCTCTAATCCTTCGTTATGGAATTGGTATTAATTATAACAATTATGCAGGAGTCGGATTTGAACAATCTTTTAATGCGGCCTATAGCGCCGGCGCTAAGTCCGAAGGACAATTAACAAGCTCTCTGGGTATCAAATCCAGCGGAGATGGCTTGACATTAAGCCCCGAACTTTCATTTGATCATAAGCTCGATAATGTATCAAAAGGAGATCGTTTTGTAGGGGGTAATATTGGCTGCTCCTTTAACTCGCGTTCAGGACTAAAAGCCTTAAGTCTGGGAGTTTACAGGCAAACAGGAGGGATAGCTACTACAGGCAAAAAAGCAGGCACATATCAAAGGTCAGGAGCCGGAAGTGGAGGTTCAAATATCAGCATTGGTATGCAGACGTATGTACCCCAGGTAAATATGCCCATGCGAACGATGGCCGCTTCATTTTCCCTAAAGGGAGGGCTCACCTTTTTCGGTTTAGAAGGAACAGGTAATTTATCGGGCTATTTTTCGTCCCAGTCATTGGCTCAAAAATCGGATCAGATTCCTGCCTATGGGTATTTAAATATGGACCAGGGGCAAAAAATGAGTAAAGTATTGCTTGATTTTAACAGGGAAAAGGATGGCGCTTTTACGCCTAATACACCCGATCTGCCACTTACCAACTTTACCTATGATATTTATGCAGTATCCGGACAAGGCATTGGCGGTATGTACCGGCCCTTTCGTAACGATCTAGGCTATGTGTTCGATAACCGGGTTGGAAGTATTAGTGACAGCTATTCTTTGGGAATAGAATTATCATCAGGAAATCTTGTAAAAGGAGGTTCTGATTTTACCATAACAGATGTATATACCACTTCCGGTCAATGGGTGGAAGACAATGATGCGGCCCCTCTTTTAAAATTTACTGCGCCTCCTACAACCGCCAGTACTTATGAAAACTATTATTTTAAAGAGGCAGGGGAGAAAAACCTCGATTCGGACCCGGCTTTATATGACAATATAAAAGGAGACGTAGCTGTTCGTATCGGTCTCGAAAACAGGGGAGGCTTAACCGTAGGTTCAAAAACCACGTTTATTGATGAAGCAGGCACTGAATCCAATATGCCGGCAGTCAATTACCGCAATGGTGGAAAAAGACAAAAAAGAAACCAAAATATTTCCTTTCTTTCACTGGGAGAAGCAAAAAATGCCGGTGTCCAAACAAGTATTTACACTTTAAACCCTGCACTCAATACCACTCAGTATAATCACCATATAGCTGAAGTATCGGTATTGAGGACAGACGGCAGCAGGTATGTATATGGCTGGCCAGCTTATAACTGGACGCAGGAAGAGACCACGTTTAACGTGGGTACAGCAACGGGAGATTGTTCGAACGGACTGGTTTCCTATAATCCGGGAGTTGATAACAGCACCTCCAATAAACAGGGGTTGGATAATTATTATAGCAACACGACTTTACCTGCCTATGCCCATTCCTATCTTTTAACAGCGGTACTGTCTCCCGACTATGTGGATGTTGATGGGGTTCCGGGGCCTACTGAAGGTGATCTGGGTACCTATACAAAGTTTACGTATGTAAAACCTAACGTAGCAAATTATAAATGGCGTGTTCCTTTTTTAGCGAACACGGCCAATTTTAACGAAGGATTAAAATCAGACCACGGGGACAACCAGGGAAATTACCTGTATGGAGAGAAAGATCTCCAGTATTTAGATGTTGCAGAGACAAAAAATTATAAAGTAATTTTTACCCGGGAAGATCGGGAGGACGGACGCGGGGTAACCGATAAGAACGGTGGTATGGGTGCGGGTAAATCCCAGCTCCTTAGAAAAATTTCTCTCTACAGTAAGAAAGACCTGACCAAACCCATAAAAGAAGTGAATTTCGAATATGATTATTCCCTGTGTCCCCTGGTAGATAATAATACCGGGCAAAGTGTCCTTGTGAATGGGGTCAATATAAACACGAATAAGGGCAAGCTTACCCTAAAGAAAATTTATTTTACTTACGGTACTTCTAAAAAGGCCCGCTTAAGTCCTTATACCTTCAGCTATGGCAGCTTTAATCCCGGATATAATTTAAAAGGATACGACCGTTGGGGCAATTACAAACCCAATAATGGAGCCTGCCTAACCGAAGGAGGAACCGGCATGAACAATGCAGAATATCCCTATACAGATCAGGATAAAATCAATACTGACCAATATGCTGCCGCGTGGAGCCTGCAAACTGTTAACCTGCCCTCGGGAGGTACCATCAATGTATCGTATGAATCGGACGACTATGCCTACGTCCAGGATCGAAAGGCGATGCAGATGTTTAAAATTTCATCCGTCGAAAGTGTCTCTACTGCTTCCGGCTCCTCCAATAATAATCTGTTAATGCAATTAGGTTTGGTGACTCCGGCTCCGAACAACTTTATTTATTTCAAGTTACAATCTCCCATCACGGCAACCTCAGATCCTAATGCAGATATAGCTCTTTTTAAAGCTCAGTATATTAATGGTGTGGATAATTTATATTTCCGGGCCTTGGTAAAAATGACCACAGCAGCTACCTCTTATGAATATGTAAGTGGTTATACAAAAATTTTAAGTTCCGGCCTGGCTTCTGCCGTTTCGGGTCAATATCTGTATGGCTATATTAAATTATGGGATACCACCGATAAAAAAGCAGGCCTTACAGTCAATGTCAATCCTATTTCAAAAGCGGCCTGGCAATTCGGACGTCTTCATACCCCTCGTTTAGTGTATGATCAACCCAATATTTCAGAAGATTCGGGGGTAGAACAAGTGATAAAAGCCTTAGCCAACTCCAGCTTTGCTAAAAATATCGCAAACCTCATATTAGGGCCAAACGGTACTTTGGAAGCACAGGATTTTGGAAAACAGATCGTTCCTGAAAAATCATTTATAAGGCTGCTCTCTCCCAGCGCTCATAAATTAGGCGGAGGGGCCAGGGTAAAACAAATTACAACCGGAGATAGCTGGGATCTTATGGCTAGTGCAGCAGCCTATAGCTATGGCCAGACCTATCTTTATGAAACTACTGATCCTTCTACCAACAACATCATCAGTTCCGGGGTAGCCTCCTATGAACCAATGGTCGGGAACGATGAAAACCCTTTTCATAAACCGGTTCCTTTTACCAATGCCCAGGATGAGAAATACCTGATTCCGGATGACGAGCATTACCTGGAAGAACCATTCGGTGAATCTTTTTTTCCTGCTCCTTCTATCGGTTATAGCAAAGTGACCATCAAAAACCTGCCACGGTATGTAAATGACAATCCTACGCAACCGATAAAAGTAAGCAGGCATGCTACAGGTGCTGTTGTATATGAATTTTACACCGCTAAAGACTTTCCTATATTTCCACACAATACAGGGCTGGATGCCCGGGAGAAAAAAGTAAACCCTTTTTTCCAACTTTTCCAGGTGTACAATGCAGACTTTATGACGGCCAGCCAGGGATATGTAGTCGAATTAAACGATATGCACGGTAAGCCCAAGAGACAGTCTGTATATGCAGAAAATCAAGTCGATCCGATCTCTAAGGTAGAATATATATATAAAGCCAATGGCAATAAATTAAACAATTCTGTTACGGTCATTGATGGATTTGGAGTGGCAAGCACGAAAAATGTCGGCATTGATTACGACTTTATCGCGGATATGCGTGAACAGACTTCTAGCACATCCAACGCAGGATTGAATGGCAACCTGACCAGCTTTTTAGCCGTTATTTTCCCCGCTGTTGTACCCACCATTCTGCCCAGCTATAGTGGAGAAGATACCCGTTTCAGATCTGCTGTTGTTACCAAAGTTATTAACCGGTATGGTATTTTGGAATCCACGACTGCACAGGACTTAGGCTCGAAAGTAACCACCACGAATACCGCCTTTGATGCCGAGACAGGGGAGGTACTGGCCACCAAAACACAAAATGAATTTGATGATCCTGTATATTCGTTCAGCTATCCTGCACACTGGGGGTATGACAATATGGGGCCTGCCTACAGAAATACGGGCCTTACTATTCCTTCCACAAGCTTTGCCAACGGAGTTGCAACAATAGCCAATGCTTCTACTTACTTTGTCCCCGGGGACGAACTGCTTATTGGTGGTACTGAGCTGGCATGGGTAACGAATGTTCAAAGCGGTTCTATCACTGCCAATATGGCTAATGGAACAGGCTATACGGGAACAGGCGCTGTTAAAGTAATCCGTTCAGGACGGAGAAACAAGCAGTCCGTTGTAATCGGTTCTGTTTCCACCACGACCGATCCCGTTCCCGGTTTAGTCAACAATAATATCAGCGGTGTATTAAATGCTTCGGCAACAGAATACGACGAGTTCTGGAAAACCTATTGCGAATGCCTTGCAAACAATGGCAATCCCAATCTAACTACCAATCCCTACAGACTGGGCCTGAAAGGAAACCCGAGGGTTAAAAAATCCTACCTGTATTTATGCGAGAGAACCCAGGCAGTTAAAAATTACAATACCTCTATAAGAACAGATGGCCAATACAAAACCTTCAGTCCTTTCTGGAAAGCGCCTGTGGGCGGCGCTTTACTCTGGTCCGGTAATGTTACAGGCTGGACGTATACTTCCGAAACAACGCAATATGACCCGAATGGTTTTGAAATAGAAACCAAAGATGCACTGAACCGGTATTCATCAGCCTTGTATGGGTATAACCACACCCTGGCAACCGCCGTTTCTTCCAATGCACAATTTAAAGAAATTGCTTTCGATAATTTTGAAGACTATGCCTTTGGCACGTGTGAATACTTTCATTTTAGCTATAAAGCCTCTGCCGCAAATATTATCAGTACTGAGTCACATACAGGTACTAAAAGCATAAAAGTGCCATACAATGGCCGGTTAAAAATAACCAGGGCAATCAACCCTTGTCAATAATAATGAATCCGGCAACATACTAATTTTACAAACAAAATAAACACATTAATATGAAAAATTTTCTTCTTGCCTTATTGGTTTTACTGCTTTTTAATGTTCGGGCTTTTAGCCAGACAGACAGTATTGTATGTATATCCAGACCGGATAACATAATTGTTTTCGGCGATCTGATGGGTTCTTTCAATGAAACGGACAGTGTTATAGTACAAGTGGGAACAACAAAAGGAGCGAAAGATATTTCAGAATTTAAAAATGTGCTGAGTATTAAATCCAATTCCGCAGGCATTACCGGCTCTTATAAAATTCAACCCAACTCGATTAAAATAAATTATTCCTTCCCTGTTAAAAATGATAAACAGGTAAAAAATATAACGGTCATCATTAAGAGAGGTTCCGTTATTTTAAATAAAGTACAGAAGCAAAGCGCTTCCTGATTACTTGTATTTAATACAACATATACCGTACCCGTCTAATTAAATAAACACATGTTAAAACGTACACTTTCTTTTATCGCAATGCTACTGCTGCCTTATTTTGCAGGAGCGCAAACAAAACGAGGCAATATCTGGTATTTTGGTCATCATGCCGCCATTACTTTTAATACCGTTTCCCATTCCGGCGAAGGATTCCTGGATGCGAATATGATGAATCAGAATGAAGGAAATGCCACCATATCGGATCTAAACGGAGCCCTTCTTTTTTATACAGACGGAAATAAGGTATGGGATCGGAGACACAATGAAATTGCAACAGGGCTGAGCGCAGGTTCAAGTTTTGGATCAGCGCAATCTGCCCTTATTGCTCCCTTGCCTGGAAGTCAGACACTATATTATATGTTTACAGTCTCTGACTGGTATACTACAAACGGCTTAAATTATGTTATTGTAGATATGGCAGCCGGGGCGATTGATCCGCAGACAGGTACACCACTTGGAGCGGTAAGTTCGCCTGTTCACCTGCGCGACTTCGTCAATGAGCAGATAACGGCTGCATATCATGCCAATGGAAACGATATCTGGATCATAACACATGAATCGAATTGTACGGACGCATCTTATTGTGCAGGCCATGTAAATGCCAACCCCCTTACCAATAACAAATTCTTAGCCTATAAACTCACCGCCTCGGGCCTGGTTGCAAATCCTGTTGAAAGCGCCGTTGGTTCCTATCATACAGGAACCAATCGCTACGGCTACTTACGCGCTTCAAATGACGGTACAAAATTAGCATCCACCCTCGGAGGTCAAAATTCAAACGCTGTAGAAATCTTTAATTTTAACACGACAACGGGCGCCATATCGCAGTTTGCCAACATATCCTGTAATGTAGGTATATACTGTTCTGAATTTTCACCGGATAACACGCAATTGTACTTTGCCGATTACCTGAGTATAGCTATTTCGCATTACGACCTTTCATCAGGAACCCCTGTTCAAAAGGCTTCCCTTAGTGCGCCTTATGGCAGTGATGCCCTGCAGGTGGGAAGTGACGGGAAAATATATGTAACAGGTACGAACAGGACACAACTGGGCGTCATCAACAATCCCGATTCAAAGGATGCGCCCAATTATGTGGATCAACAGGTGAACTTGCTCGGCAATACGGGAGCCATCGGCTTACCCAATCTGCTTCGTAATTATTTTAACCCTTTACAGGTAAGCTTTACGAATAATACGTATACTTGGGAATGTTACCCTGTGTATTTTGTTGCGGAAGTAACTCCTGCTCCTGATGCAAGCTATACCTTTTTATGGAACTTTGGTGATCCCGCCAGCGGAGCAGCTAATACATCCTCCTTACAAAACCCCAATCATTACTATCCCTTCGATACTAATAATTTTACTGTCAGTTTAACAGTTACAACCGGAGCTTTTACGAGAACGTATACAAAGGTGATCAGCCTTTTAGACCCGGTTGCGGATTTCAGCTTTATTCCTGCGTGCGCCGGTAAACTGGTTTCATTTACAAATATGTCAACCAAACTCTTTGAAATGTATCCTTATTATGTATGGGATTTTGGAGATGGTTCCCCCCTTGTTTCGGGCGAAGATCAAGCTCACGTTTTTCTAGCTCCCGGAACCTATAATGTTACCTTAACCTTATGGGATAATGATCAATGTACCAGTACTAAGGTACTGCCTGTTACAATAGATAGTTGCGCATTATCCTGCGCCAGCTGCATCGGCTCCTTTGCTCCGGAAGCAGGTAAAAAATATGTATTGAGCGCCTGGGTAAAGGAAAATAACGGGGAGAACCTGGCAACCTATACCAATGCCTTTATCCGGGTATCCTTTACGGGTTCCTTGGTCATTTATGACTGCTATGCAAGCGGCGCCATTATCGACGGCTGGCAAAGAGTAGAAATACCATTCGATATTCCTGCAACGGCAACAGATATTTCGGTAGAATTAAATAATAATACGACTAACCCTGCCAAAGAAGTCTATTTCGACGATATCCGGATCCATCCCTTTGATGCCAATATGAAATCTTTTGTTTACGATCCTGTTTCCTTGCGCCTCATGGCAGAGCTGGATAATAATAACTATGCTACCTTTTACGAATATGATGAAGAAGGCAAACTGATCCGGCTGAAGAAAGAAACACAAAGCGGCGTGGTTACCATTAAAGAAAACAGGGACAATACCTTTAAAAGATAAACCGAAAAAATTAGAAAATGAAATTGTTGCACATCAGTACATTCGGATGGAAGATAAAGGGTTCTTGGGCGCTGGTCTGTTTGCTGCTTCTTGCGTTTCGGCCAGATACTGTTACGGACAGGGAGAGAGCTGTCACAGATTTTGTTAAAGTGAATGAAACTTACAAACAGGAGAATTTGTCGATGGATATCGTGTACCGGATGTTCGACACCTATACCGGAACTGAGCCGGCCATGCAGATGAAGGGGTATTTCCACAAACGGGAGGGCGCTATACACAGTGTCCTCATGGGTATAGAAACCCTGCAAAATGATCAGTACAAAATTGTGATGGATAACACGAACAAAACCATGCTGCTGACAGCTCCTGATTCCCTGTCTAAAAAAAGCACATCCGGGGTGAACATTCAGCAGGCCCTGACAGTTTGCACCACTGTTCAATACCTGGAAAAAGAACAGGAGAAAATTTACAAGCTCTTTTTCAAAAAAGGATTTGAATACAATGAAATGGATATTCATATTGCCGGAAAAAGTTTTTTTATTCGCCAGCTGGACTTGTTCTTTGAGGCGCCTGTAAATTTAAAAGGAGAGAAAGAGGGACCCAAAGCAAAACCCAGAGCCGAAATAAGCTATTCCAACGTCAAAAAAAAACCGGGAGGAAAACCGGCAGACTTTTATACCGCTACCTATATGACTTTGCAAAATAAGCAACCCGCTCCATCTAAAAAATATGCAGGATACAAATTCTTAAATCAAACTATAAACGTCTCTCTTAAATAGCATTCCATGAAAAATTCATTTTGTTTATTCGCGATCTTCTTTTTGTATTGTGTTTCATGTTTGGGCATAACCGTGAATTACCAATCGGCAGTTTTGTCGGGTAGCGGAATTATAACAGGCTCCACCTGCAATGCGAAAGAAACTGTTCCTCCCACCCTTACATATGCTGACAATAGCATCAGTAACAAGGTACGAATCTGGATAAACAGAGATAACCTGGCTTATGTAGCCGCGTATTCGATCACCATTAATCTGAAGATCGATTACATGGATGCCACCAATACGCTGGTAACCGTAAATACTCCCCTGACCTTAAGTTACGACCCTTCAGCAGCAACAGAGTATACCGACCAGAGCGTTTATACCTTTGCCGGCAGCAAAGATGTGACCGTTACTGTGGTGAATATAAATGGCTTCACTACTACGCCTGCCCCGGTCAATATGAACCTTCAAACAACTATTGACATTGACAGAACTTTTAGTTTTGACGGCACCAGCCAACCTGATGGAAATAATTTGATTGTGAGCCTGGCTTCTGCCAGCGAAATACAGGTGTCCTGGACACCCATTACGGGTGCGGAAGCATACGACCTGGAATGGACCTTTGCAAATGATTACGCAGGCACCTCCCTGACCGATTATTCTGATGCATCTACCGTTTATTATAACTTTAAAAGGAATGCAACAAGAGTGAGTATACCTGATAATGGAGCAGCCAATTTAACCTATCGCATAGCCAATACATTTGAACATGGCTACCTTCTTTTCAGGGTTCGCGGAGTTGGTCGTAATATGGCTACTCCCTTCAACAAAATTGTTGGAAAATGGACAAGCGATATCATTACTCCGAGCAATGCGGCTGTAAGTGATTTTATCGGCCAATTCCCTTCTGCCGGATGGCTGCAAACTGCCGGGCATGAACAAAACAAGAACTGGCAATATGCTGCAAGCTTTGCAGAAGAAGGAAAAAAGAAAGAAGTCATCAGTTATTTTGACGGAAGTGACCGCAACCGGCAGTCGGTCACTAAATCCAACACAGACCAAATTGCCCTCGTGGGAGAAACCATTTATGACTATCAGGGACGCGGCGCCGTGCAGGCTTTGCCTGTTCCTTCAGGAACCAGTATTCAATATTATCCCAATTTCAACTTAAACAATAGTTCCACAAGCGGCACAAAAATTCCTTATAGCAGGAATGATTTTGATACGGATGTCACTCCGGGTTCCTGCACGGTAAACACAGCAGGGATGAGTACGTTGGACGGCGCCTCCCTGTATTATTCTCCCACTAATCCGGATAAAACAGCCGCACAAGCCTATGTGCCGGATGCCCTGAAATACCCCTTTACACAGGTTGAATATACCCCTGATAACACAGGAAGGATCAGGCGCCAGAGCGGTGTCGGGATCAACCATGCCCTGGGCTCCGGCCACGAAACCAAGTATTATTACGGGCAGCCGCTGCAACTGCAACTGGATCGGCTATTTGGCTCGGAAGCCGGGAATAACCTGCATTACAAAAAGAACATGGTGGTGGATCCTAACGGGCAGGTGAGCGTTTCATACCTGGATATGCATGGCCGTGTGGTGGCCACTTCTCTGGCGGGGAATGTCACCACAAATCTTGTTGGGCTTCCGGATGAAGCTACCGCCGCTAAAGCTATTACAGGTGCCGACCTCTTCTCTAAAGATGCCAATGGCATAAGTATCAGCAACAAGCCCGGCGTAGAAGGAAACAGTGTGGTGTTCAGCACACAGATCCTGGTGCCGGTTAATAATTCTTCGTACACTTTTAATTACGACGTAACTCCTGAAAAATATCAGGCTGACGGTTGCCTCAATGCCGGAATCTGTCTCGACTGTATCTATGATCTGGAGATCAGCCTTACGGACGAATGCGGCACCATTCTTACTCCCGGTGGCGTACCCATAAAGAAAACCATCGGCCCTGTGGACGGATCAGGCAATGCGATTATTGACCTCGCCTGCGCGGGAGTAAACACCGTATCTTCATTTACGGCAACGTTGAACATCGGTACCTATAACTTAACAAAAAAGCTGACCGTAAATGCAGCATCGTTAGAAAAATATGTGGACCTGTTTATCCTGACAGGCAATAATTCCTGCGTGCAAACAGAGCAAAGCTTTATCAATACTGAAACAGCAAAAATAGACCCTGCAAGCTGCGACATTACCTGTGCCACCTGCATCAGTTCTCTTGGCACCAAACCAATTGACCCGGTTGCCGGGGCCAAATGGCAAAAATCGTACGACCAGTGCCAAAGCATGTGTAAATCCGTAACTCCCTGTACGATGGCTTACCAGATGATGTTATCGGATGTGAGCCCGGGCGGGCAATATGCCCAATACCGCGATGACCAGGGAAATGTGAATCCTGCCAATTTCCCGGTTTCCGTATTGAATACCTCGAATCTTTTACCCGACAGGACTACCGCCAATTGGAAAAATCCTAAAATTACAACAGCAGGTGTGGCCGTGAATGAGTACCACAACGCGGATCAAACGCGGTCGAAAATTCCGGTCAGCTTTAAAAACAATATACCTGTCCCGGCAACTACAGCTACTCTAAAGGCAAATCCTGACGGTTCTTTATACATTTATCCCGAGGAATTAAGCAATGTATCCGACTTTATTTCTTACTGGCAAAAAAGCTGGGCCTTGTCGCTCGTGGAATACCATCCCGAATATGCGTATTTCGACTGGTGCAAGGATAATGGTGTCATCCAGGCCGGGGCCACCCGGTCCAGCGAAAATTTTGATTCTTTGATGTATGCTACCTCTACCTATGCCGGTGCCGTAGCGGCAGGGCTTTTATCTACTACAAATTCAACGATAAGTCCTTTAACTACCGATCCCTATTTTAATACCAATGGCAAGGGCATAAATCAAAATACAGCTATGTTCAACGTGCTTGCGAGCTACAAATCCGGCCTTTCGGCAAAAGCATTTGTTTCGTTAACGACCCGTTGCGGCTCCTGGTTTGGAGCCAATTACGCCGCTTCCTGCACCACCAGCTTTGGAGCTGCCGTAGGTACTGCTACGCTCACGGCAACACAAACACAGGACAGGGAATGGTTGAATTACAGGATGATCTATATGGCCGAAAAACAAAAGCAGCAGCAAAAAAACGCAGATGCCTATGCATTAACAAAGAAAAGATACAACGATTGCATCGAACAAAAAGAAGTGAAAAATATTTTCTCCACACAGCTTTTTGACCAGACCACTATTTTCAATTCTCCCTATTTCGATCCTCTCCAGGTATGCAGCTATTACACGCGTGCTTTGTACAAAGATAAAATCAAACGTTTCAGGAATGAAGGGGATGTTATAGATATCGGGATAGACCCGAACGCAGATCCTCTGGCAGCGGCGAACGCCTTAAAAACGCGTTCCGACTTCGAATGGTATAATCAGACCGGACAATGTCCCGATGCACATGAACTGGAAGGCCTGCTGAATGCCTTAGCCGTCAAAAATACCCTGACCTCTGCCACTTCTATACCCATGCAATCCTACCCCGAATTTTCATACGGCCTGTATACCGAAGTGAAGGGCGGCATCATCACCACCAATTATATCAATCCAACCTGGTCGGCTGCCCTGTCGGGGCAGCTCCTTACCGGATCATTTTTAGTCAATGGCGGCGCAGCAAGCGGGTATACGGTAAATCTTACTTTGCCTGCCGGTTATGCCTGGACTTCTTTTACAGGTGGAACACCTACCTATACGATTTCCAAACTGCAACAGTTAAAATTTTTATTCTTGGCAACAGGCATCTATTCTTTTGAACTGACCGCTGTTTTAACCAACGGAACGAGTCTTACCTTAATCGGGCAAACGCAACTGACTATCGGCAATTGCAGTTTCCCGAACCAGTGCAAAGCAAATGATTTTGCCAAAGATTTAGCGACACTCTGGTCGGTGCTGGCCAAAACCGGCAAGCTCACCAGTACAACAGATGTTCCTTTGAGCGCAGACCCTTATTACAAAACATTATTGACACCCGCTATTCTTGCCAACCTCGGAGTCAGCAGCAATTGGAACTGGAAAGAATATAATTCTACCCTGCACTCAATTTACGATCCCAACTCAAATGCAAAGTCTATTGAAATTCAATTACCTTACAATAGTTCCGTTCTTTCGGCATTTTCAAATATAAAACCCATAGACGTTTTAAACCCATTGGGTTCCTATACCGCAACGGCTTATAATTCCACACTTGCATCCAATGTTTCTATATCCGGAAGTGTATACAATAACCAAAGTGATATCTACTTTAATTTGGGTACCTGTGAACTTATACCAGTTGAATGTAATACCCCGGCGCATACAAGAGGAAAAGATCTGGAAGGCTTTCTGAAGGCAATGGTCAATAAGGGCAAACTGGTTAGCGGACCACCTTATGACCTCAATACGGAACCGGCATTCACAGCTGCCTTACGCTCGCAATTTGCTGATCCCAATTTAACATGGACAGTAGCGACCACAACTCAAACGCTTACCGGCAATTTTGTAAATGCTTCAAATGTTGTTGTGGGAACAATCACGCTTGCAAATCCTAATATTGATTTTAATGCGGGTCTGAATACGCTGCTTTACGGCTTTACAGCGACCAATCTGGTAAATAATGAAGCCTATAATTTTAACATCTATACGCCTACTTCATCGGAATCAGAAGAAGTCCTGACGGGTACCTGTTCTTTCCCTATTAATACCTGCAATGCCACAGGTTCTCCTGTCGTTGGCCCTCCGCTCACTTTAGCGACCCCTGTTATTACGACGCCAAATCCCTGCCTTCAATATCTTACCGATGTTGCCACAGCAAATGGACACAATGCGTATACCAATTATATACAAACAGTAAAAAACCAGTTTCGCCAGGCCTATATTACCAAATGCCTGGGTGCCGTGGAAAACCTGAAATTGAATTATACAGACAAAGAATACCAGTTTACGCTCTACTACTATGACCAGGCCGGAAATCTTGTCCGCACCATCCCTCCGGAAGGTATAAACCTGGTAACTGCCACGGCCGATTTAGCTCAGATTGTTAGTGACCGCACGTTTAAAACCAGCGTATTTGCTACTTCTCACAAATACCCCACAACCTATACCTATAACAGCTTAAACCAACTCATCCGGCAGAGCAGCCCCGACCAGGATAATATCAACAGTTATACAAATACCCTTGCAACAGGCTTGCCGGGTACGCTTGTTGTTACCGGTACCCGGTTTACCTCTGCCACCACCGGCTTTTTAACGGGCAATATCGGCACAGACGGCTATATTTATGTAACCACGGATGGCGGCGCCAGCTGGACGCCTTTGAGCAGCGTTGGGGTATTGGATCTGAACAGTATTTCCATGTTTACCGCAACTTTAGGCTTTGCTATAGGAGACGGCGGCTTGCTGTTAAAAACAACAGATGGCGGCCTCACCTGGACACGAGTGGCTATTGCTACCAAAGCCAAATTCAATATACTGACTGTTTCAGGCACAACAGGGGTAGCGGGAGCGGCTGATGGAACGTTTATTTACACCACGACCAGCGGAACCACCTGGACTATTGGCGGAACCCTTATCGGGGTGAATGTTACAGGTCTTACCGTTCAGGGTACCAATGTATTTGCTTCCGGTACCAATGCCACCGGTGACGGTGTGCTGTATTCCACCACCACCACCTTATGGGGATCTACCTGGACACCAAGAACAAGTATCCGTACCTCCGGTTTAACTGCTGTACAATTCATTAATACAACCACAGGCTTCGCCGTTGGTCCTGACGGTACGCTACTCAAAACCACCACCACAGGTACTACCTGGAGGGCCATTGCAACAGGCGGGGTGGATAAATTTATCGACATTTATTTCAGCGATGTGAACAATGGTCTGGCTGTATCCGACTTGGGCGCCGTCTGGAAAACAACAACAGGAGGAGCCGCAGTAGGCGCAGCGCCGGGATGGACCAAAATAACGGCTTTAACAGGAAACTACAAAGACGTTTGTTATTTTTCAGGCCTGTATGCCTATGTGGTGGGCGCTGCCGGTGAAGTGTCCAGGACCACTAACGGAGGAACCAGCTGGACCAAGTTTACCATCGGTGCAGCGAACCTGCTGGCAGGATATTTTATTGACCAGAACAGCGGATATATAACGGGTGTTGGGAAAAATGTTTATAATATAACAAATGCAAGCACTACATTTAATATAAGAACCTTCACAGCTCCATCCGGTGTAACAGCAGCCAGCTTTAACAAAGTGAATTTCAGCAGCACCACTATTGGAAACGTGATAACAGATGCAGGAAAGATTTATGTGATTACCAATGCAGCAACAACTCCGGTATGGACATTGTTTTCTTCCACACAGGTATTTGCTGACTTTAGCTTTATCAGAACCACTCCCTTAACAGGTTACGCCATATCAGCAAGTACCGGCGCGATCGTTAAAACAACCACCGGATCTACCTGGGCTACTTATGGTACCTTTGCTCCAACAACATCCACCACATATACGGGTATATATACCCAGGCCGCAGCCGAGGTATACCTGGTGGGCAGCACGGGAGATATAAAAAAGGTAACCAGTACAACACTCTCTTCGAATTACACCACCACAGTTATTCCTTTACCCTTAACGAAAATAATGTCGCCGGTGGCAGGGACTATTTACGCCGTAGGCGCAGATGGTACCATATTGAAAACTACAGACACGGGAGCCAGCTGGACCATTAAGTTTTCCGGGACAGCTAACAATTTAAACGGGCTTTCTTTCTCTTCCAATATACTGGGTTTAATGGTGGGAGACAAAGGCACCATCCTGAAAACAACGGATGGTTTGGGCGCTACACCGGTGAACTCGCTCCCTGCGATTTCCAACCCTGTAACAACCAACCTGTATGATGTAAAATTAAGCGGTGCTAATGCTTTTGTAAGTGGCCAGGGCGGCACCGTTCTCAAATCCGTAAACACGGGAACATCATGGCCTGCGTTACCTGTTCCACCTACTACTTCCGATTTAATGGGAATAGCTTCTTTTGACAATACCATTATTAATACTGTTGGAAAAAACGGAACGATGCTACGGTACAATGGAACAAGCTGGACCAATGTAGCCGTTATAAAACCTCCTGTATTAAACGCCACTGCGATGGCGCCCAATGGTTCCCTGATTGGCTACGCGGTAGGCAATGGCGGAGCCATTCTTAAAACGGTTAACGGGGGAAACACCTGGACGGAATTAAATTCGGGCGTCACCAATAACTTAAACAGCGTGTCATTTGTTTCCGATCTCACAGGCTACGCCGTTGGCGCCACAGGAAAAGCGATAACTACTGTGAACGGGGGAACCACATGGACCGCCATAGCCCAGATTACAGGAACGAGTAACCTCAATAAAGTATTTTTTGATCTGCCAACACATGGCTGCGTTGTAGGGGATGCCGGAACCATTTGGATCACCTCCAATTCGGGAGGATTGTGGACGAAGGTTACACCTGCTCCCACTGCCAATAACCTAAACAGTGTCTTTTTAACCGGAAGCATCGGATATGCAGTAGGCAATGCCGGAACCATCCTTAAAACAACCGATGGGGGAACCACCTGGGTGGCACAGATCAAAAATGCCGGTACCTGGCCGTTTTTCTTAACAGGGACAAATGTAAATCTGCGAGACGTTCTTTTTAAGGATTATATTGTGGGTTATGCAGTAGGACTGTCAGGACTTATTATGAAAACGATAGACGGAGGTGCCAACTGGACACAGTCTGTAAGCAATACAACAACCACCCAGTTTAACAGCATCAGCTTTACCGACCAGAACGCCCTGATTATTGGGGGCACCGGCCCTTCCACACTTAAGATCACTGACGAGAACGATTTGTATGCCTCTAAATTCTGGTACGACAGGCTGGGCAGACTGGCTGCTTCGCAAAATGTCAAACAAGCTGCTTTGGTCACTCCTGCTTATAGCTACACCATCTATGATGCACTTGGAAGGATCTCTGAAGTCGGGCAAATTGCGACAACCACCAAAATGGATGCGAATTATGTAAGTGGCGTATTGAGCGATGCGGCCTTCACCGTCTGGCTCAATGCCGGAACCAAAACAGAAATGACCCATACTTATTATGACACTCCTTTGGTTAACGCTGCCCTTAGCGCAGTTTTCACAGGCGGTCAGGTAAATTTAAGAGGCCGGGTAGCCTCGGCTACCTACGAGGAAACAGATGATCATAACCCTGCCACCTATGACATCGGAACGCATTATTCGTACGATGTGCACGGAAACGTACAAACGCTGGTGCAGGAAAACAACCTGCTGCTCGCAGCACATCAATATAAAAAGACCGATTATGAGTACGACCTCGTATCGGGCAAAGTAAATGCGGTGCATTACCAACAAGGGCAGGCCGACCAGTTCCATCATAAATATATATACGATGCCGACAACAGGATCACCAAAGTAAGCACCAGTAAAGACGGTATTATCTGGGATGAAGATGCACGGTACAACTACTACAAACACGGACCGCTTGCACGTACTGAAATAGGAGATAACAAAGTGCAGGGCATGGATTATGCCTATACTCTGCAAGGCTGGATAAAAGGCGTGAACAGCAATACCCTCGTCCGTAACCGCGATATAGGCAAAGACGGGTTCCAGGCCAACGATGCAGGCAGCAACGGTGTTTTTGTCGATTGGTTATACACGACCCTGTTAGACAGAGCGGCAGAGCCGGCCGGCAGAGCCGATTGGATAAGCCAGATCGAAGCCGGATTATCAAGAGAATATGCCATTGTCCTTTTTTGTACAGGTTCTGAATTTCAGGATTTGGCAGGGATACCCCATACAAGTGCAGGATTTGTAAACAGGGCCTACTTTAAACTATTGGGCCGGATGCCGAGTCCAAGTGAATTAAATTCCTGGGTGTTTTTGATAGACCATGACATGCACGGAAATATTCCCATGTCTATGGTTACTCAAATTGAGTTCTCAGATGAATATTTGAGAATATTTATCCGGGCTCAGTATGCTAAAATACTCCACCAGGTACCGGATGCAGCAGTAGAAAATTCTTTGGCGGCTCAGATGGCAGGCGGACTTTCAGAGATAGGTCTTATAAATATGCTGCTCTCGCAAAGCAACGTTGCACAGGATGTATTCGGGTACACGCTGGGCTATTTTGCAGGGGATTATGCAGCCATCGGCCAGCCGACAACCGACAATAACTTTGAAGCCTATTTAGGAATTCCAACTGCAAAAAGTGATTTATTAAATAATAATAAAGATCTTTATAATGGAAACATCAACCATATGGTAACTGCGCTCAGCCAGTATATGCCCGTAACGTTCTTCCCGGTCGGGGGTGGGAATAATGATTTGCAGGCATCCTATGTGTCGCCACAGGCGGTATCCTACCAGTACGACCAGTTGAACAGGATCAAGGCCACACAGGTCTTTAACAACGCCAATGTTACAACCAACGCATGGGGAACCGGAACGCCGCTGATAAACAATTATAAAGAGTCCTTTACATACGACAGGAACGGAAATATTTTAGCCGCTACCCGGAATGATAGTGCCGGAGCCAATATGGACAATCTCACCTATAATTACGAAAACAAATTGACGGGGTATACCCGGAATACCAACCGGTTAAAATATGTGGGCGATGCTACAACAACTGCCTCCAATCCCAACGATATTGAGTCGGGGCAAACCACTACGAATTATACATACGACGCGCTGGGCAATTTAATTGGCGATGCACAGGAAAAGATACAGGCCATTACCTGGAGTGTTTACGGGAAAGTGAAAACCGTAACACATGTGCCGGGAAATAGTAAGGATGACATCGAATTTAAATACGATGCAGCCGGCAACCGGATTGCAAAAATTATAAAACCTGCCGCTACTGTGGCGAATGCCAATACCTGGAAAATTACTTTATACGTGCGCGACGCTTCGGGCAATACCATGGCAATTTATAATCAGGATAAAGTAACGAATCAAGTCCTTTTATCGGAACAGCCTGTATACGGCAGCAGCAGGCTGGGCGTATTGCGTAGAGATCTGAATGTAACCACCCCTTCTACCCCTACCAATATTGTAAGCCGGACAGCAGGAAGGAAACAATTTGAACTGTCCAATCATTTAGGCAACGTGCTGGCCACTGTAAGCGACAGGAGAAAGACAGTTTCGGCCATTCCTATTGTAGAACATCATTTTGCAGTAAACGGCGAAGGCTGGACCAATGATCCGGCGGTAACATACGATGCTCCCAATCAGCGTATATTCTGGTCGACTACGCAACAATGGGTGTCACCCGAAAAGTATTTCCCTACGGTGCCTGGACAAGCTTACCAGATAAGTTTTAAACTGGCATCCATTACCGGCTCGGTTTGCGCCGAAGTATATCCTGAGCAACCTTTTGGCGGTCGTTTAGCATTTATGTATCCGGGTAATGGCACGTATCAATTAACATTTACGGCTACCACCATCCAGTCGCGTTTGCGGATCGAAAAAACGGATGCTACCGGTACAACAACTTCCTATTATTTAGATGATGTGGTCATAACCCCTTTGCCTACTTTTACTGCTGATGTGGTAAGCTCGCAAGATTACTATGCGTTCGGTATGCTAATGCCAGGACGAAATTTTACATCCGCAAATCAATATCGCTTCGGCTTTAACGGTAAGGAAAAGGATGA
>OLLH01000298.1_pt1 | contig 37556 bp, 26 predicted proteins | sample 1604451 | NCBI WGS metagenome assembly OLLH01 (sample SAMEA104055714, study PRJEB20765) | soil metagenome | isolation source: soil
GCGTCATTACTCTGTGAGCATCTCTCATACTTTTCCTGTCAAGGGCAATATCCATTTTTCTAAAAAAAATATTAAAGAGCGGAACGTTTTTCAACTCTGCTTTTCCTATAAAATGAAAATAATTAGGAAGGGCAATGTAGGATACAACTATATCAAGATAAGAACCGTGGTTAGGGCAAAAAATATAGCTTTGGTTTTTATCTAATTCCACCTCTTGTTGAATGGAGTAAAAGATACCCACATCGTGCAATATTAAATGAGCCCAAAATCTTTTTAGCTTCATAGCTAAAGGAAACCAGGCTTCGCGGGAAAGCAATACATAAAAGGCCGGATACAGTATAGTAAGACCAATAAACACATTGGCAAAAAACAAGCCTTTCCATACTCTCCTAAGTATAACTATGGCAAAATTCATCCGGGTATAATGTGTTTTTTAATGGTCAGTGGAATTGATGTTGATTTATTTTTTCTTAAAGGAAACATCGAATTTCATTTCGTCATAAGTAAAATTCATTCCGGTTGGGATGTTATTTACTAATGGCTATTTCATACGCTCAAAAGTAATATTTTTTTTATACTTTTGGTCAATGGCAAGAGTATTAACAGGAATACAAAGTACGGGAATCCCCCATCTAGGAAATATATTAGGGGCAATAAAACCGGCAATAGAATTATCTAAAGTTTCTCAAAATCAAGCCCTGTTCTTTATTGCAGATCTTCATTCTTTAACGACTATTAAAAGCGCTGAAGAAAGAAAAGAAAATGTGAAGGCAGTGGCTGCAGCATGGTTAGCATTTGGCTTTGATACAGATAAAAATATTTTTTACCGTCAGTCGGATGTGCCTGAAGTATGTCTGTTAGCCTGGTATTTAAGTTGCTTTACTCCGTTCCCGATGCTGGCGAATGCACATTCTTTTAAAGATAAATCCAGCCGTTTATCAGATGTAAATGCAGGCTTGTTTGTCTATCCTGTTCTAATGGCAGCCGATATCCTGCTGTATGAGGCAAACTTTGTTCCTATAGGTAAAGACCAGTTACAACATTTGGAAATGACAAGAGATATAGCTTCTGCTTTCAACCATATGTATGGAGAAACATTCGTTTTGCCAGAACCAATTATTGATGAAAGAGTCATGGTTGTTCCGGGAATTGACGGGCAGAAAATGAGTAAGTCGTATAATAATTCTATTAATATTTTTCTTCCTGAAAAAGAGTTGCGTAAAGTGGTGATGTCAATCATAACAGATAGTAAAACTATGGAAGAGTCCAAAGATCCGGATACTGACAATGTATTTAATATTTATCGCCTTTTTGCCCCTGAAGATAAAGTACAGGAAATGCGAACTAATTATTTAAAAGGGAATTACGGGTATGGGCATTCCAAGCAAGCACTTTTCGAAATGATTTTAGAAACCTATAAAAATGAACGCGCTCTTTACAATCATTATATGAAAAATCCTGCAGAGCTGGAGGCCAGACTAGAACAAGGGGCTATCAGAGTAAGGACAATTGCACAGGATGTTTTGGGAAAAATGAAATCTAAATTAGGTTTTTAAATAAACAGGCCGTGTCTAAATCTCTTTGTGAGCAACTCTTTTTTTCAATCTTCTATAGAGCAAGAGGAATAATAGCAATGAGATTCCCATAAGCCAGAACAAAAAGCCTTTGCTCGTATTTTCCTGCTCCAGATCTGAATTTTTTTCACGCAGACTGATCACTTGTTTATTCAGGGTATCAATAGCGGCAAAATTGTTCCTTCGCTCTTCTTCATATCTCCCCATGTCCTGAACAACATTTCCTTTTTCGAAACTTTTATAATCCAGCAGTCGCTTTAATTCTTTAAAAACTACGTTGTCTGTTTGCGTTATTTCTATTAATACGTCGTTTACTTTACGCAAATCATTTTTAGTCTGATTGCCAAAAATACCACTTCGTTCGTCGATACTTTTTGTATATTTTTCGAACTTTCCGGTCCTTTCTTTTAATAAAATAGTTAATCTTTCTTTAGATTTATCAATGGCTTTTTTGTTCGCATTGCTACTGAAAAGAAATGCTGTATGAAAAGTCAATACTCCAATTAAAATTAATTTTAGAAAAGAATTCATTTTTATCATCATACATAATATAGATTAATCTTTGTTAAAGTCCGATATATTATTTTCCTTAAGAAACGGCCTCGAAATTTTAAAACGCTGTCATGCTGTCTGCCTCAGGCGGACAGCATGACGAGTTACAAGCTACTACTTTTTAGACTACTGCATTATTAACATTAACTCCCGTGTACATTTGGACTTTAGTCCAATAAAACAATGCGCTCTAAAACTACTATTTTAATAATTTATTATATAGCAAGTCCTTAATGGATAATTTTCTACATTTGCATAAAACAATAAAAACACTATATAATATGTACAAAGGTATACTTCAAACTCACTTAATAACTGTGATTCTTTTTTTGGTAATATATGTTATAAAAACCATATTACTGCTAGCCAATAAAAACGAAGGCTTGCAAAAATTTACAAAAAGTTTTAAAGTTCCTGAAATGATTATTAGTACTTTATTTTTGGGTACCGGAATTTATCTATTCGTGAATTCAGGTACGTTGGAAAATTTTATTTATATTAAACTATGTGCTGTCGCAATTTCAATTCCTCTTGCTATTGTTGGATTTAAAAAAGGAAATAAGGCAATGGCTGTAATATCTTTAGTGCTTCTTTTCATGGCCTATGGATTGGCTGAAATGCACAAAGGGAGAGTTAAAAAAGGAACCTATCATACGGTTCCTGCATCCTCAAACGATTCATTAAACGGAGCAGAGTTGTATATGCAAGACTGCGCCGCGTGCCATGGTGAGAAGGGCAATGCCGGTTTGAGTGGAGCAACGGATATATCCCTGTCAACTCTGGATAAAGCACAAAAAATGGAACTCGTAAAACAAGGAAAAGGCCTTATGCCTTCTTTCAGTGGCAGATTAACAGATGAACAAATAAGTGCGCTGACAGATTATGTTGCAACCTTGAAAAAATAATGCTTGACAAATCTAATAATAATCCAGAGCAAAATAATACTGCCGTTTTAATCGGAATTGTGCATCAACAGCAAAACGAAAGAGAAGTTACAGAGTATTTGGATGAGTTGGCTTTTTTGGCAGAAACTGCCGGTGCCATTACCCTCAGGCGTTTTGTTCAAAAAATGGCTCGTCCTGATTCCAGAACATTTGTGGGTTCGGGTAAATTAATTGAAATAAGAAATTTTATTAAAGAACGAAACGTCGGTATGGCCATCTTTGATGATGAACTTTCCGGCTCTCAACTCAGGAATATTGAAAAAGTACTTGAATGCAAAGTGCTCGACCGCAACAATCTTATTCTGGATATCTTTGCCGGCCGAGCCCGAACGGCACAATCGAAAACACAAGTGGAACTGGCACAATACAATTATCTCCTACCTCGTTTAACGAGGATGTGGACCCACCTTGAACGCCAAAAAGGAGGTATCGGAATGCGCGGTCCGGGAGAAACTGAAATCGAAACGGATCGTCGAATTATTAAGGATAAAATAAGCAAACTTAAAGAAAAGTTGAATCTAATAGAAAAGCAAAACACCACACAAAGAAAGCAGAGAGGCGAAATGGTACGGGTCGCACTGGTTGGATATACCAATGTGGGAAAGTCGACACTTATGAATTTGTTAAGTAAATCGGATGTGTTTGCTGAAAATAAATTATTTGCAACATTGGATACAACCGTTCGGAAAATTGTTTGGGACAATGTGCCGTTTTTGCTTTCTGATACCGTTGGATTTATCCGAAAGCTGCCTCACGACTTGGTAGAATCTTTTAAATCTACCTTGGATGAAGTGCGCGAAGCAGACATTTTAATTCACGTAGTAGACATTTCTCATCCAAATTTTGAAGATCAAATTCATGTGGTCAATCAAACCCTTATTGATATTAAAGCAACCGATAAAACCACGCTGCTTGTTTTCAATAAAATTGACAAGTATAGTTTTATTGAAAAAGAAGAAGACGATCTTTCTCCGGTAACCAGTGAAAATAGTAGTTTGGAGGAATTAAAAAGATCATGGATTGCAAAGGATAATGCTTCGTGTATTTTTATTTCTGCAGTAAAAAAACAAAATATTGCGGAGTTAAGAAACACGCTTTTAGAAAAAGTGAAGGAAATACATTTTGTAAGATATCCGCACCAGAATTAAATAAAAAAGATACAGATGAAAAGGTGGGTAATTAAAGAAGATGGTGACCATGATATTGTAAAAACACTTTCTAAAGAACTGAATATTAATTTAATTCTTGCCAACTTATTAGTACAGCGGGGAATCACCACACTAGAAGGCGCTAAACATTTTTTTCGTCCCGATATTTCTCATTTGCATGATCCTTTTTTAATGAAGGATATGGATAAAGCAGTGCAGAGAATTTCCAGAGCGGTTACCAACAAAGAAAAAATAGTGGTGTATGGCGATTACGATGTGGACGGCACTACTTCTGTGGCGTTGGTATATTCTTTTTTAAAATCATTTTATGACAATGTCGCGTTTTATATTCCTGACCGATACAGCGAAGGATACGGAATTTCTTTTACAGGAATTGATTGGGCAAAGGAACACGGGTATTCATTAATTATTGCTTTGGATTGTGGGATAAAGGCAAACGATAAAATAGATTATGCCAATAGCCTGAATATAGATTTTATTATATGCGATCATCACCGTCCCGGCGATCAATTGCCGGATGCTCTGGCTGTTTTAGATCCTAAACGGGCGGATTGCCATTATCCTTTTGATGAGCTTTCCGGCTGTGGAATAGGTTTTAAATTGGTACAAGGATTTGCACAACGAAATAATATTTCTTTTGTCGAGCTGTATCAATATCTTGATTTGGTAGCTGTAAGCATTGCTGCAGATATTGTTCCAGTCACCGGTGAAAACAGGACCCTCGCTTTTTTCGGATTACAACGGCTAAACAAGCAACCGCGGCCGGGCTTTAAAGCCATTTTGGAATTGGCAAATGTGAAAAGAGATTTAACGATTAGTGATATCGTCTTTGTTATAGGGCCTCGGATAAATGCGGCAGGAAGAATGGAAAATGGTGGCCGGGCTGTCGAACTGCTTATTGCCAACACGAAAGAAGTGGCCATGAGTGCAGGAATAAATATCAATGTAACAAATTTAGAACGCAAGACACTCGACATGTCAATTACTGAACATGCACTTCAGATTATGAAAGAGGAGTATTCTTCAAAAGATCTTAGATCTACGGTTCTATATTATCCTGAATGGCATAAAGGCGTGATTGGAATAGTGGCTTCCCGTCTTACTGAAAAGTATTATCGCCCTACTATCGTATTAACACGATCCAATGGCTTGGCTACAGGATCCGCTCGTTCTGTTAAGGATTTTGACATCTACAATGCCATTGAGGCATGCAGCGATTTACTGGAACAGTTTGGTGGACATAAATTTGCAGCAGGACTAACTTTAAAGCCCGAAAATGTGCCTGCTTTTCAACTTCGTTTTGAACAAATAGTTGCTTCTACCATTGAAGATTATATGCTTACTCCTGAAATAGAAATAGATGCCGTTATTAATTTAGCGGATATAACGCCTTCTTTTTATACGATACTGAAGCAAATGGCGCCATTCGGTCCTGAAAATATGGCTCCTGTTTTTAAAACAGAAACTGTTCACGACACTGGTTATTCGAGGGTAGTAGGCAGTAATCATCTAAAGCTTAATCTTCTTCAATCAGATACTAAATTGCACTTTGATGCTATTGCATTTCAAGGTGGCGATTATTATTTACAAATATCAAAAGGAATTCCTTTTGATGTATGTTATACTATCGAAGAAAATAAATGGAATGGAAAAGTATCTCTTCAACTAAATGTTAAGGAGATCGCAATTTAAAATCATGTTGTTTTCTGTTATTGATTATAAACGCCCACCTCTTTCTTTTTATAAAATAATTCAGTAATATTGAAATGAGATAAATTCATATTTTATTTGATTCAATAACTGATGTCTGAACAATTGAAAAACACTTTCTTTCCCAATACATTAAAACGTGCAGGACACCTGTGCCTTCTTATTGTTTTTCTTTTAAGTAGTATTGGTTTAGTAGTATGGATGTTGAATACTCATATTCTCACTGGTGATAAAGTTAAATTTATACCCATGTCTCCTATCACTGCTATTACGTTTACATTTCTAATAGCGGTGATGTTAACATTAATTGATTTTCCTCAAAAGAAATACAGCTCACTATTTTCTTATTCTATAGTGCTATTTATATTAGTTGTTCTCTCCTTAAAGCTCCTGGAGTTTTTTATGCAGTTTAACTTCGGATTCGAAGGTCAGATTTTGCCTAACTCTTCACACTTCAACTACGTAGCGTTCGGACGAATGTCGCCTGTTACAGCGATAAGCTTTTTTATCACGGCTTTGTCAATACTGTTTACACTTGGAAGTTCTGTCTATTTAAAAAGGGCTGCGGGTTACTTTTTAACAATAGCAATAGGCATCAATTTAATAGTTATCGTAGGTTATGCTTTTGGGACACCACTTTTGTACAACTATGTTATGAATGGAAATCACATTATTCCTATAGCCTTGACAACAGCTTTCTCCTTCATTTTTTTATGTACTGCTGTCATAACAATATTAGGTGTTGATTATTTTCCATTGAGACCTATAGTAGGGACTTCCACCCAAGCCCGTTTATTAAGAGCTTTTTTACCACTAACTTTAGGTTTCGTTCTATTTGATGGAGTGGTTTATTCTATTGTTTCGATATATGGAATCATAAATCACGCTATTGTTTCATCTTTAATATCCTTGTTTTCTTTGGCTGTGGCCACCTTGGTTATATTTAGAGTTTCAAGAACCATTGGAGGAGCCATTGATAAAGCGGAAGAAGAACAAAAAAAGGCGGAAGACACGCTTCGTGAGAATGAAGTATTATTTGAAACGACCTTTGCAAATGCTCCTTCCGGAATGGCATTGGTAAATCTTCAGGGACGTTTTTTGAAAGTAAATGCTGCCTGGTGCAATGATATTGGCTACAGCTCAAATGAATTGTGTACAATGACTTTTATGGATATAACGCATCCCGAAGATCTAGAAATAAGTACGCAAGCGCTAACAAAACTGGCAGCGAATAAAATAGATGAGATACATTTTGAGAAGCGCTACCGCCATAAACTTGGACATTATATATGGGTACTTCTTGAAGTATCTCTGATAAAAAATAATGAAGGCAAGCCTTTGTATAATGTAAGCCAATTACATAATATTTCTAAAAGTAAGGGAATACAAGATGCGCTTCGGCAAAGCGAGGAGTTATTTAAAAAAGCATTCAACTTTGCCCCTACCGGAATGGCATTAGTAGATATGGATGGAAATTATTTGCAGGTAAATGGCTCATGGTGTACTATTATTGGCTATGAAGAGAGTGAGCTATTAAATAAGAGTTCTATAGAAATTACTCACCCCTTAGATCTTGATGCAAGCCACGAAAAGGTATTGAAAATAGTAAGGAAAGAGATAACATCCTTCAGTCTTGTTAAACGGTACATACATAAATCCGGAAAGGAAATATGGGCCAATGTGACAGCTTCAGTAGTTGTAGATAAGGAGGTGAATCCGCTCTATATGATTATGCATATAAACGATATTACAGTACAAAAAAAGACTCAGGAAGCATTGAGGGAATCAGAAGACCGTTTTAGAACCTTAGCGGAGGCTAACTTTGAAGGTATCGCTATTCATGAGAAGGGAATTATTTTGGATGTAAATTATGCTTTTGCAGAGATGTTCGGCTATGATTTGAAAGAAATTATAGGGAAACAGGTTGGACAGTTTGTTGCGAAGGAATCACACGATGTTATTTCGCAAAATATAAAATCAGGTTATAATAAACCATATGAGGCTATTGGCTTGAGAAAGGATGGTTCAACTTTTCCCGGGGAGTTGGTTGGTAAAACACTTCCTTATAAAGATCGTATTGTTAGAGTAACTGCTATACATGATATAACATTAAGAAGAGAAACCGAATTTATTTTACGGGAATCTGAACAGCGGTACCGGTTGATGTTCGAAAATAACCCTACGCCCATGTGGGTATACGACATTGAAACATTGAAATTTTTGGATGTTAATAATGCATTGGTAAAATATTATGGGTATTCCAAAAGTGAGCTTCTGTCAATGACCATTAAAGATATGCACTCTTCTGAAGAGGTTTCATTAGCTGTCATGATCAATAAAATGTCAAAAAATACGGACGGGATTAATTTAACAGGCGAGTGGAAACTGAAAAGGAAAGACGGATCATTTGTATATACTGAAATTATTTCCCACTCCTTTGTGTTTGATCACAGGCAAGCCAAACTTGTTATTGCCAATGATATTACGGATCGAAAAAATGCAGAAGAAAACATCCTTAAAAGTGAAAAAAGGTTTAGAGCTTTAGTGGAGCGCAGCTCAGATTTTTATTTGATAATAAATCAAAAAGGACGCATTACTTATGCTGCTCCTTCTACACTTCAGATCGTAGGTTATACGCAAGCTGAGCTGATCTCTTCAACTATTTTTGATATTGTTCATCCTGATGATATTAAAAATGTAACGTCATTATTTTCCGATATACTTCAGACACCAGGAGTTCCATTTAAAGGACTTTACAGAGCAAAGCATAAAAGTGGAAAATGGCTTTGGATGGAATCTGTTTCTATTAATCTGACCGAGGATCCAAACATCAATGGAATCATTGTAAATTCGCGTGACGTCAACGATAAAAAAAGGGCAGAAGAGGAAGCTGAATTAATGAAAAAAGTAAAAAATGCAATTGGAACTTCTGAAATGCTTTCTGAGGCATTAAAAGTTGTCCTACAAGAAATATGTGTATATACCGACTGGGTAATGGGAGAGGCATGGTTGCGTTCTGAAGATGATCTAAAAAGAGCTACATATTGGCATACTAATGAGGAAAAAATTTTAAAGTTTAATTTACAGAGCGAAAAATATTTAATCTCTGAAATTTCGATGATTAAAGATGTTTGGGATTCCGGAAAAATGGTAGTTGTAAAAGATCTGGCAAAAAATACCCTGTTTAAAAGAAAAACCAGTTCCTCTGAGGCGGGCATTAAATCGGCCTTTTTTATGCCAATAATGAGTGATAAGGCAGTTATTGCTGTTGTTAATTTCTTTATGAATAGCATCACTGAAGAAGACGAAAAACTCATCCATGTTATTTCAATTGTTGGAGATCGAATTGGGGCGGAGGTTCATAAGAAAGGAATTAAAGATAAAATAAGATTTCAGTCTACTATTCTTCAGGGAATTGGAGAAAGTGTTATTGCAACAGACCTTAATGGAATTATTACCTATTGGAATCAAAGCTCTACCAATTTATACGGATACTCCGGTGAAGAGGCAATTGGCCAGCCTCTTTCTATAATTTATTCCGAAAAACATAAGGAATCGGTTCTGGATAATGTTAAATATATTCTGGATAAAAAAGATTTTATTGGTGTTCGTAAGTTTCGTCATAAAGACGGGACTTTAAAATATGTGGATATTAAAACAAGTAAATTTATTGATGAGGAAGGAAAAGTAATAGGTATTATAGGAGTACAAAAAGATATTACGGAAAGAATCCGGATTGAAAATGCATTTAAAACATCTGAAGAACGTTTTTCAAAAGTATTTAAGGCCAGCCCTATTGGGATTTCAATTTCAACATTACGAGACAATCGTTATATTGACGTTAATGAATCTTTCATAAAAATTACCGGAATAAAACGTGAAAAATTGATTGGTAAAAGAATGAATGAAATCCCGGAGTTTCACGACTACATTAATGCATTAACTGAGAGACAAAAAGTGGTTGAAGAATTAAGAAAAGAAAATTCATTGTTCAATCCTGTATTAAAACTGGTATCACCAAAGAAACCTACAAAATATTTCCAGATTTTTACAGAGTCAATTGATGTTGAAGGAGAACTTTGTTCTTTGGCTATGATCAATGATATTACGGAACAAAAACAAGCGGAGGAAGCCTTGAAAACATCTGAAGAGCGTTTTTCTAAAGTATTTAAGGCAAGTCCGATCGGAATTGCAATATTGTCGATAAAAGATAGCAGGTATATTGATATAAATGAAGCGTATGTAAAAATAATCGAAAAAAAACGTGAAGATATTCTTGGTAAAAGAATGGATGAAATTGTTGGTAAAAGAGTGCATGAATTTCATGAAACGAATAACCTTTTAAGTATGGACTCAAAGGGCTTTAGGGAAAAAGTGATGGAAGAGTTGAAAAAAAGCGGCATATATTTTATACCCGAATTAAAAGTTGAGTATCCTCATCATCAGACAAAATATTTTCGACTTTTTGTCCAATTAATTGAAATTGAAGGAGAACAATGCAGCCTTACTATGATGAATGATATTACTGCTTTAAAATCATCTGAAAAAGCCTTAGATCAAAGCCAGGAAAGCTTCCAAATTCTTTTTGACCAGGCTCCTCTTGCTATATGTATTTTTAAGGAAGGAATAGTTGAATCTGTAAATAAAGAGTTTTTACAAATGTTTGGATATAATGACTCTCTTGAGGTAAAAAATAAACATATTTCATCTCTATTAAGTGAAGAAACAATAAGTTTTATACTACGCAAAACAGAAAAGAGAAATGGTTCTCATGGTATTTCTTTTTCATATACTCTTGTTGGCATTAATAATAGCGGTAATGCATTCCCAATTCATATAAGTATTGCTCAAATGCAATTACCTGATGGAGTCGCATCGATAGCATATATACAAAACATTACAGATTGGATTGAAGCCAATACTTTATTGGAAGAAAGCCAGCAAAGCCTCACTTCTCTTGTTTGTAATTTACCGGGCATGGTCTATAGATGCAAGAATGATAAAAAGGAGACAATGGAATTCGTAAGTGAAGGATCTCTTGACCTTACCGGTTATTCATCTTCTGATTTTATTATTGATAAAAAAGTCACCTATAACGACATCATTCATCCTGATGACCGTAAATTTGTCAGGGCCGAAATACAAAAAGCATTGGCCGAAAAAAAACCATTTATCCTTAATTATAGGATTGTAACGGCATCCGGAAAAACAAAACAGGTTTGGGAACAAGGGTCCTCTATTTTACTACCTGATGGAAGAAATGTGTTGGAAGGATTTATTACTAACTTTAATAAATAGGGTGGACACGCAGAGCATAGACTTCGCTCGCTACCCCTAAATCCCTTACAGGGGTTTATGCGGATCAATCTTTGTCAATATTTTCTTCAATAGAATTAGTTAAGTGCTCAAACTCTTGGTAAGAAAGTTCTTCAGCTCGTTGGTTTAAAAAAGGGATTTCCGTTTCAGGATTTTGAGGCAACAGACTTTTAAGGGCATTGCGCAAAGTCTTGCGACGCTGGTTAAAACCTGTTTTCACAACTTTAACAAAAAGATCTTCATTGCAGTTGAGCCTTACATTTTGATTTCTCGTAAACCGGATAACTGCAGATTTTACTTTTGGCGGTGGATCAAAAACATCTTCGTTTACAGTAAAAAGATATTCCACAGTATAATAAGCCTGCATAAAAACACTTAAAATACCATATGTTTTTTTCTTTGGAGTGGAGGCAATTCGTTCTGCTACTTCTTTCTGAAACATACCCACTACCTCAGTTACCTGATTTTTATTTTCTAAAATTTTAAATAATATCTGGGATGAAATGTTGTAAGGAAAATTACCAATTACAATAAATTGTTCTTTGAATAATTCATTCAGCGGAAGTTTTAGAAAATCACCTGAAATAATTCTTTCTTTAAGTTGCGGGAAAAGCTGATGAAGGTATTCTATCGACTCCCTGTCGATATCAATGATGTGAGTTGTAAAGTTGTTGTTTTGTAATAGGTACTTGGTTAAAACGCCCATTCCGGGCCCGATTTCTAAAACAGTGTTTTCTTTTTGTTTAAATAAAAGACTCTCAACAATATTTTTTGCAATCTGCTCATCTTTGAGAAAATGCTGTCCGAGATGCTTTTTAGCACGTACCGGAGATTTCATTGGCGTGATTTCTAAAAGTGATATTCTTTGTATGCAGGTGTAAATTCTTCAGCACGAAGCGCAGGATTAAGAATGAAGTTATTCAATTCATATTTTTCGTAGAGTCCTTTGTCATCATAGATAAACTGGACTAAAGGAAGAAAATAAACTTTGTCGATATACAATATGATTTTACGGGCGTATGAATTCGGTACTTTCAATTGCATGCCCGGTTTTATATCATCATAAAAGTGAGCTTTCGGATTCGATGATAAAATCATGTAATCACTTACGTTAAGCTTTTTTGCTATCGAAGTAATGGTCTCTCCCTTTTGAACGGTATAATTATAATAGGCAAAATTTTTGTTATCTAAAGTAAGCTTATACATTTTTTTTCCATTCCATTCCACTTCACCATCATACGTTAAATAGGAATAAAAAAGTTCTCCGTCTTTTCTGATTTGATTTTTTATTATGTTGCTGATGTAAATAAATCCAAGGTCGTTAAGAGTATGATGTTGCTCCTTGCGAAGTAGCCAATTATTAGGGTTTAAGTTTAGATTTATAAAAGGAAAACTGTTCGGATTTACGATGGCATTTCCATTGTTTTCGTCGGCTAAAAAAAGCACTTCCGATCCATTTGTCGGCTTAATATTGTACACATAAACTTTATAAGGAATAGATTGTAGTTTGGCTCTCATCTCTGATTCTATAAGGACCGTCCCTATTTTTTCTTCTTTTTTCAGGGAATATTTGGCGGTCTTAACATTTTCCGATGCTGTCAGCATTTTATTTAGAATGCTTTTGTCTGAAGGTGTTTGTGAGAATGCATTGGTTCCGGCAAGGAAAAAGAAAAGAATATATTTTGAAATTTTAAACTTCATAAAATGCTATTTAATTCAAATGTCTCTAAAAGTCTGGGGTTTGTCATGCTGTCCGCCTGAGGCGGATCAGCATCTGCTATTCTATAGTAGAGCATTTTCATAGCTATTGGATCCTGATCCGCCTCAGGCGGACAGCATGACTACACATTGGACATTGGTTGTGTGGAAATAGCCCTGTTAGATTCATTACACAACTTCCAATAAACTTCTGTAGGCTACATATTTTCCTTCGTACTTTTCATTGTAATCGGCTTGAAGAGTAGGGGCAAACAACTTGTTGTATTGTTCGTACTCTTTCATGCTTTTACAAGTGTACTGAATAGCATAGGTAAAGCCTTCCTCTTCATCTGTTCCGAGTACACGACACATCCTGTTGTCCAAAAATTTTCCGGTCTTCATGGCAGCCGGAATATGTTTATTTTTCATCCATGATAACCATTCTTTATGAACGGAAGGATCTATATTTACTGTTACGTTATATATAATCATAGAATTAAAGATACTATTAAATGTTAATTTGCCAAAATATGCAAAATCCTTTAATTTAACACATCTCCACGTAGGCTTCTGAATCTTTTCCTTGCTTCTACAACATACGAACTTCCCGGAAATTTAACCAATAACTCCTGGAATAAATCCATTGCTTTTTGTTTGTTTTGGAGCTTTTTTTCATAAAGATCAGCCAACAAAAAAAAGGCATCGTCGGCTAAAATATCTGTTGCATATTTATCTATTATCATTTGAAGCAGTGCAGCTTCTTCTTCATATTTCCCTTTCCTTCCCATGATCTCTGCTTTTCTCATAAAAACTTCATCAGTAAGCGAATGTCCGGGTAATTCAGTAAGTAAAGAGTCAAACGTAAGCAAAGCAGCGTCCTCTTTATTCTGAAAAATAAGCAAATCGGCTTTTGCGTATATCAGTAATCCCGTAATATTGCTGTCGAGTCCCATGTTGTCCTGAATAAGAAGCGACAGGGCAAGCGCATCATTGGCTATAAGGTGTGACGTTCCTCCTTTTAATACATCCAATTGAGCCCTCGCCCATTCAAAATCGCCCTTATAATAGGATAATTTAGCATTGCGAAATTTGGCTTCTTCGCCTATCGGCTCTCCCTTATTTGCCTTGTCAACCTGCGAATATAAAAGTGTCGATTCCCATATTTCACCGGTCATTAAATAAATGTCTCCCAGCTCTAATTTGCATTCAGCCTGAAATTGCGGAGGGGTGTTCGGCATTTCAATAATCTCTTTTAAAAATGTTATTGCATCATTGGTTTTATTTAAATAGAACGCCTGCAAATGGGCAAGTCCTTTAATCAATAATGCTGTGTTGGGCGTTTTTCCTAATTCATTTAATGTAGTATAATACTCTTTCTCTAGTTCCAGTAAATCAGCTCTGGTATACTTTCCGTTGATGAGTTTTTTGTTGCTGGTATTCAATAATTCTACGCGAGCCTGAATGTAGTTATAAGAATTCGGACCCTTGGTAATAAGATATTGATACGCCTTTATGGCTGCATCGTAGTCTTCATTTGAAACACAAAGACCAGCCAGTGTAAAAACCCTGGATCCATCTTCTTTCAATCGCCTGTCAAGGGCTTTCGCCTGAATAAGGGCAGACTCAAAATCTTTTTGCTGAACAAATAACCACAGTAGCATTTCAGAAAAAATAGTTTTTTCAGGCACTTTCTGAATGCGCTTTAATAAAGCTGTTCTCAACATCTCATTTTTATTGCCATTTTGATCGTCGCTTAATTTAGACTGTAAAGAGTTTTGTACATTTTGTATGTAGGCATCATTTTCTAAAAGAACATCCAGGTATTCGTCGATCATTTTCGGATACTCTTTCGTGACATAATAAACCTCGGCAATTTCGAAGTTGTAGGAATAGCCGGCATCTAATTTTCTACCTCTAAGATATGTGGCGATTGCAAAATCGAAATTTTTCAGGGCCAGAAAAGCATTTGCTAAAGAAAATACCTGATTCTGGTCATTACCTTTTAAAAGCTTTATTGCTTTTTCATATTGTTGTTTTCCTTTATCCGAACGGCCTGATGCTTCATACACATTTCCGAGATCAACAAGGTAATTCAAGTTGTCAGGATATTTTTTAACTTGCTTTTTGCCAATTTTTTCTGCTTTGTCAAAATCCTTTAAAGCCAGAAGACACCGTAAGTAGCTTTTAAAAATCAGTTCGTCAGTCCTTTTATCATACAACTTTTCAAAAAGAACAATAGCCTTGTCGTATTCTCCTTGCTGATAATATTGATTTGCCAACTGTTCGTCCTTCGTGGTTTGGGCATGGACACAGCTTCCGAAAAAAATCAGAAGCGAAAAGAAGAGCAACCCTGGATAACGATTCATGTATTTAATCCTATATTTTTAATAAAGGCAAGCTGTCATCCTGTCCACCCTGGGCGGATCAGGATCTCTTTACTATTGACTGGATGCTGAAATAAATTCAGCATGACCATACGTAATGAAAAAGTTTTCTTTTTTGATAATCATACTAAATTTTCAAATTAATCAATCAAAGAGAACCCGGTATAACTCGTCAAAACCTCCGGGATTAAAATTCCTTTTTCTGTCTGATTATTTTCCAGCAATGCCGCTACAATTCTTGGTAATGCTAATGCGCTGCCATTTAGTGTATGTCCCAGCTGGGGCTTTTTATCACCTTCCTTAAAGCGGAACTTTAACCGGTTGGCTTGGTAATTCTCAAAGTTAGAAACAGAACTTACCTCTAACCATTTTTGCTGAGCCGCAGAATACACTTCGAAATCATAAGTCAAGGCAGAAGTAAAACTCATATCTCCACCACACAATCTTAAAATCCGGAAAGGTAAATTGAGTAAGCGCAATAGACCTGCCACGTAATCTTTCATCTCTTCAAGAGTTTCATAGGATTTATCAGGATGCTGCAACTGCACTACTTCCACTTTGTCGAATTGGTGAAGGCGATTTAATCCTCTCACGTCTTTTCCATAGGAGCCTGCTTCACGGCGGAAGCACGGTGTATAAGCTGTTAATTTGATAGGAAATTCCTCTGCTTTAATAACTACGTCACGGTACATATTGGTTACCGGTACTTCTGCTGTTGGTATTAAGTACAGATTATCTATTCCTACATGATACATCTGTCCTTCTTTATCCGGCAATTGCCCGGTGCCAAAACCGGAGGCCTCGTTCACAACAATAGGAGGTTGCACTTCCATGTATCCTCCTGCTGTCGCCTGATCCAGAAAAAAGTTAATCAATCCTCTTTGAAGGCGAGCACCTTTGCCTTTGTAAACAGGGAAACCGGCCCCGGCGATTTTAGTCCCTAATTCAAAATCAATGATATCATATTGGATGATTAATTCCCAATGAGGTTTTGCTTTTTCATGCAATTTAGGAATAACACCTTCCTGATGAAGAATCTCATTTTCTTCCGGTGTTTTTCCTTTCGGCACACTACGATGAGGTAAATTAGGCAGCCTTACCAAGACATCATTTATTTGATTTTCAAAGACGATTAATGCATCCCCAAGAGTTTTAGATTTCTCTTTTAGTCCTGCGCTGTTTGTCTTTAATTCATTGGCTTCGGCAGCGTTTCCACTTTTAAATAAATCACCAATTTGCTTGGCCAAAAGATTGGATTGATTCAAAACAGCATCTAATTCATTCTGTGTTTTTCTACGTTTCTCATCTAAGGAGATGACCTCATTAATGGCTTCTGTCGCATTCATATTTTTGACAGCAAGCCTTTCTATAACCAGTTCTTTATTTTCTCTTATGAATTGTAATTGCAGCATAAATCCTTTATAGTAAGTAGTCTGTAAAAGTAGCAAAATAATAATTTTATTGCTGGTTAAATATAACGTGATTTTTTATATTTAATGCGTTGGAATTATCCATTGTTTGGGAGGATGCGGTATTGGATGGAAGAATAGTGATGGTACTTTCAATGGAGAAATGTTTGCAGAAAGAGCGAATTTGCCGAATGTTAACATGATTGAGATCATTTGTGGCAAGGAGCATAGCCACAGCCGGAGCATGGAGATTTTTTTGAGCCCCCAGATGCAGCCGGGGGGAGGCAATTCGTTAATAAATTAACCGCTGAGAAATCTCAGAAAAATACTGAATACCATTAAAATCTCATCTCGGGGATTCTTATCTTAAGATTTTATTGGCCTCAATTTTTTCTCAGTGGTAAAAAACAGAACTCATTTCTTTTTTTCCAAAAGCTCATTGATTCTCTTCAGGTAATCAATTTCCTTTTGAGCCATTTCCAGTTTTAAAAGTTCCAGTTCTTTTTTACATTGGTTGAGTTCGTACTCATTGCCTGCCGCATAAATTTCTTTATCCTCGTTGAATGATTGTATGATTGAAGGAGAATAGTATTGAAAGAAATCGTAGTTCAATGCGGCAGATATTTTTTGAAGAAGACCCGTATCCACCGTTTCTCTTTTAAATATTTTATGAACATTGGTAGAGGTCATATTTAACCTTCTGCCTAATTCACTTTTTGAGATTCCCCTTTTCTCCAAAACTTCTTTTATCTTTTGTCCAATATGACTTGCCATCCCACAAAAATATTTTTATATAGACCATAATGTTCATAAATAATGTGAAAAATAGTTCAATATATGTGAAAAAATAGCTTATACTTGTGACATAAAATTAACAATCACGCATTCATGCTTTTTTAATTATTATTTACATGATACTTCAAGAAAAACCTATTCAATTTCCAATGGTCCTGATAATTGGTAATAATCTCATTGATAATTTTATTCACTCAAAAGTAATAGAATTAACCCATTTAGCGGAAGACATTGTTGTCAAAGAAACAATAGAATCTGCTATTGATTTTCTGACGTTGTTAGCAAATAAAGTGGGTAAATTACCTGAACATATTTTTGTGGATGTAAGCTGGATCCCTGATGAAAGTAAAATATTTTTTGATTGGTTTACCAAACTGCCATCAAGTATTCGAAATAAAAGTAAGATCATTGTTCTCTCATTATATGCCAATGAGAAGGCTAAAATAGTAAACTATGTTTTTATAGAAAAACCGTTAACAGTAGAAAAATTAAAGGCTATAAAATGGGTGTAACCAGTGATTCCTTCTTGTTTATTTAGGAATCGTTCCTTAAAATAATATTTTATACTGTGCTACCGGAAAAATTCCCAACTGGTACTGATTGACAATTGTTTTAGTACTTGCACTGTATGTTTGGGTAAATATATTTTGGGTGTTCAAAACATTTTGAATATCCACTATCCATTCTTGCGTAATTTTGTTGCCATTTTTGCGATAGGTACATTTTATATCGGCACGGAAATAGCCTTTTAATTTGTTTTGATAGGATTTGTCGAAATCATAAATCGCATTTCCTGTAGGATTGTTAATAATGTCCTGGGTTTTTGCCATATCAATCGGGATGTATCTTCGGCCTCCTGCAGCTGTTACTTTAAGGTCAAAGCCGATCACATTTTTTTTATTTATTGCAAATTCTTTACCTCCTAAAATATTGAATGTATAATTCCCATTAAAGGCAGAATTTCTTTCCACTCTGTCGCTCCCCGTATATTTAGACTCGAACAAAGATCCCGTAAGGAGAAAATAATAATTTTTGCTGTAAAATTTTTCGAATGTAATTTCTATTCCATAATTTTTTCCGTTTCCCTTATTGATTAAGCTATCAACAGAGGGATTGCTAAAGTCAGCTCCGAAATTAAGTAACGAGTAAGACGACTTTTGGATAGTGACCGGTGCATAATAAATATTTTGATAATAGGCTTCAGCCTTTAAACGTATGTCTTTGCTCAATGTCCTGTCATAGGCCAGAACAAAATGGCTACTCCTGGTAAAATTTAAATTTCTGTTTGTCTCTACATAGGAGCCGTCAGGTAGACGTGTTTTGTCAAAATAGGTAAGTATGTTTTGTGTCTGGCTGTGCATTCCTGTTCCGAAACTCAATGTTTGTCCTTCTATAAACTCCCATTTCAATCCTGCCCGCGGTTCTATGGCCTGAGAATTATTTAAGTCAAACAATTGGTAATGCAACCCTGAGTTTAGTGTTAAATTATCAGAAAATTTATGTTGCCACAAAACATGAGATTGATAGAGTATGGCACTTTTATCAGTAATATCACGTAATTTAATAAAGAAGCCACTACCCACGCTTGTACTATCCTGGAAGGTGAAATTGTACCGATCGAAATTAAATCCTATAGTAAAAGTATTTTGGGAATTAAATTTTTTATTGATGGAATAATTAAATGTTGTTTTAATCTGTCGCGATTTATTTCCATAATCCGGAAAGAAAGAAATATTCTTTTGGCTATCATATTTAAAATGATCTTGCCTGATGGTGTTGGAGGCCACGGAAGAAGAAAGATTAAATTTAGAATAGGTAGAAGTATTAATAAAGTAAATATGAGAAAAGCCTATAACCCCCATATTGGCGGTAAAATAAACGTCAGTTGTGCCTAGGCTGTATAAACTGGTTTTGGATGCTTCAACTTTACTGTCCAATAAGTCAACATTACTTTTTCCTCCGATTCCGAATACGGAAAACTTTCCAAACTTGTTTGTTGGCAGATCTATTTTAAAAGAGAGATCCTGGTATTTAGGAATCGCAGAACCTGTTCCCAGATTGATTCCTAGTTTGTGAAAAATATCCAGTGTAGAATATCTGTAATTGATTAAATAAGACGCTTTGCTTTTTTTTGAAAATGGGCCCTCTGCGCCGAATTCAACACCGTTCATTCCTACCTGTCCTAAATATTCTCGCTTTTCATTGTTTCCGGAGCGCATTTTTAAATCAAATACACCCGCCAGAGCATTCCCGTAATCAGCCGGAAAAGCTCCTGTTAAAAAGTCAGATTGATCCAGTAAATTATTATTGAGCATACTTACAGGCCCGCCTGTTGAACCAAAAGTTCCAAAATGATTGGGGCTTGGAATATCCACACCATTTAATCTCCATAAAACGCCTAAAGGAGAATTACCTCGGATGATAATATCATTACGAGAATCATTAGTATTGCCTACACCAGCAAAATTAGCAGCCATATGCGCAGGATCGTTCCGGCTGCCAGCATATCTTTGAGTTTCTTCAATGGAAAAAGAACGGGCGCTAACAGTGGTCATTTCATTATTGGTTTTGTCCTTTTGTTTTTCAGAGGTGATAACTACCTCTTTGCCCATCATTACTGATTCTTCCATCTGTATAGTAAGAATTAATTCTTTACCGGAATTAATAATAACCGGCATAACGATTTCACGATAACCTATGAATGTAATTTTAATGGTATGGCGTCCAATAGGAACTTCTGTTATCCGAAAATTTCCATTAATATCACTAACGGAACCTTTAACATTTCCTGAATCTGCAACAATAACCGTAGCTCCGATTAAATCAGCTTTTGATTGTTTGTCTATTATCTGACCTCTGATAGATTGAGTAGGCGTTTGTGCGGAGATTCTTATTCCAAAAGTTAAAAAAAGGAGTACAAGAATTATAATAGTTGATAATTTAAATTGCATAATTTTTTTTAATTTTCTTTCTTTAAAAAGGAAGATACTTGTTATAGAATATAAAAGAAAAAATTAAAAGTATTCTTGGGAATTTTTGTTAAAAAAACGAATTAGGTTTTAAATAAAAACCCTCACAGGAACTGCGAGGGTTTTTAATGTCTTGCAACATTAGCGATATATTTTCAATTATTCGACTCTTTTTACATTTACCGCATTTTGACCTTTTCGGCCTTCAGTTACTTCAAATTCAACTTTGTCGTTTTCACGAACTGAATCTTCTAAACCACTGTGATGTACAAATATTTCTTGTCCATCATCTTGTACGATAAACCCAAAACCTTTGGATTCATTGAAAAATTTTACTTTACCTGTTTTCATTAAATTGTATATAATTTTTGTTAATAATGGATGCAAATTTAACATTAAATTTTTTATTTACAATCATTTGCAAAAAATTAAAGGCTGAGGATACTGTTTTTATTCACTATTTTTGCGGCATGAGCAGTTATTTAACAATAGAAAACGTATCGAAATCTTACGTAGAATATCCTTTATTTGAAAACATCAGTTTGTCAGTAAGTCAGGGGCAGAAGGTTGCTTTGGTAGCAGCCAACGGAGCAGGGAAGTCTACCTTGCTTAAAATTATTATGGGAAAAGAAACGCCGGATAGAGGCAAGGTCGTGTTTAGAAATGATCTTACTATTGGTTTTTTAGGTCAGAATCCTGCAATGGATGATAAGGCCACAGTATTGGAAACCCTTTTCAATGCAAAGAATCCTTTAATGCTTGCGGTGAAAGAATATGAATATTGCATGGAGCATCAGGAAGATACCGAAGCCTTTCAAAACAGGTTTCATAAATCTTTGGAATTAATGGATGACCTGAAGGCCTGGGATTACGAAGCCCGTTCAAAACAGATACTTGGACAATTGGGTATTACTTCCTTTGATCAGATAGTAGGAAGTTTGTCGGGTGGACAAAAGAAACGTGTAGCCCTTGCCGGACTTTTGATTCAGGATCCTGAATTTATAATCCTGGATGAGCCGACGAATCACCTGGATCTGGATATGATCGAATGGCTGGAAGGATACCTGGTTGGTTTAAATAAAACATTATTATTGGTTACCCATGATAGATATTTTTTGGATAGAATCTGCACAGATATTATTGAAATTGACAATGGTAAAGTGTTCACTTATAAAGGAAATTATTCCTACTTTTTAGAAAAGAAAGAAGAAAGAGAAATCAACGCAAACACTGTAATTGATAAAGCCAGAAACCTTTATCGTAAAGAATTGGACTGGATGCGAAGACAGCCGAGCGCAAGGGGCACTAAGCAAAAAGCACGCATTGATTCTTTTTATGAAACAGAAGCGGTGGCCAATCAGTCACGATCAGAACAAAAACTCAACCTGGGAGTGAATATGAGCCGGATGGGGAACAAAATTCTGGAGGTAGAAAAAATTTCCAAGGCCTATGGCGAGAAGGTAATATTAGATAAGTTCTCTTACATTTTTAAAAGAAAAGAGCGCATAGGTGTAGTAGGAAAAAATGGGGTAGGTAAATCTACTTTCATCAACATGCTTTTAGGACTTGTAGAGCCTGATGCAGGAACTATTTCAGCGGGAGAAACCATTGTATTCGGGCATTATGCACAAGAAGGCCTTGTTCTTCCGGAAGACAAAAGAGTTATTGAAGTGGTGAAGGAAATCGCAGAATTTATACCTGTAGGAAATGGGGAAACACTAAGCGCATCACAATTTCTTCAATATTTTCTTTTCCCTCCTTCCAAACATTTTACTTACGTATCTAAATTAAGCGGAGGCGAAAAACGAAGGTTGCATCTGCTAAAGATATTAATGAAAAATCCGAATTTTTTAATTCTGGATGAGCCAACCAACGACTTGGATATTGTGACACTACAGGTATTAGAGGAGTTCCTGATGAATTTCGGAGGCTGTTTAATCGTTATCACACATGATCGTTATTTCATGGACAAGCTGGTAGATCACTTGTTTGTTTTGGAAGGCGATGGTCAGATAAAAGATTACAATTGCAATTATTCCGAATATCGTGAAAAGCAATTAAGTAAAAGAGAAGGAAAAAAGGATAATAAATCAAACAAGATTGCTGCGCCAATAGTAGAAAAGGAAACAAAGAAGAAACCTGCGAACAAACCATCTTATCACGAGACTAAAGAGTTTGAAACATTGGAAAAAGAAATCGCGACCTTAGAAAAAAAGAAGACAGATATAGAATCTAAGATTGCCTCGGGTAATACATCTCATGAAGAGCTGATGAAATTATCAGATGAAATAGGTATTGTTATCAATCAGTTAGAAAAGAAAACAGAACGTTGGGTTGTCCTTTCTGATATTGTATAAACACAGGGTCACAATAGTCGAACAAATATTTATCCAACAATGAAAAAGCATCTGGGTCGTACCTCTGTAAATGTAACAGGTAATTGCATGGCTACGATAGCGGTTGCGGAGTGGGAGGAAGATCTTGATAAAGAACTTATTGATAAAAAATTGGAACTCATATGACGAGTTGGAAAAGAAAGTTGATACATTTTTTCAGTAATGCCGATGATTTAATCGATAAGTTAAGATTTAAATTCAGGCACAAATTTCATTTATTTGACCCTGTTTATATTTGCGCTTATCATTCGTATGGTTCACAAGAAGTATTGAATGTTAGAGGCCGGGTTTTAGAAAATAAGAACATTACTACAGCAGAAGACGATGATTCTTTTTTTGAGAATAGTTTAAATATGTACAAACGGTTTCAAAGCCAGGAAGTAGCGGGAGCCAAGTTACGTGTGCAGTATCATGAAATAATTTATGATACTGTAACGGATAAAGAAGGTTATTTTGAAGTGAATGTCATTCCTGGCAAGCCATTACCGGAGCATCTTTGGCATGATGTAACGATTGAGCTGGTAAAGTCGCCGATGCCATTTAAAGGAAAGGTTACCGCTGTAGCTCGTGTAATGGTTCCCTATTCGACATCATCATATGGAGTAATAAGTGATATTGATGACACGATAATCGAATCATTTGCTACGCGCAAACTTAAAATGTTCAGGACGGTGATGCTCAAAAATGCACGTACACGCTTACCATTTGAAGGTGTGTCTGCTTTTTACAAAGCCTTGAAAAAAGGCCCGGAAGGGATATCAGAAAATCCTTTTTTTTATGTTTCCTCATCACCATGGAATTTATACGATTTTTTAATAGATTTTTTGGATATTAATAAAATACCGGAAGGACCACTGCTACTGAAGGATTTGGGATTTGAAAAAGACAAGTTTATATCCAAAGGGCATAAACAACACAAGCTGAATGAAATCACTAAAATACTTCATAAGTATCCCCGACTTTCTTTCATTCTAATAGGCGACAGTGGACAAAAAGACCCAATAATATATCAGGAAATAGTGAGCCTGTTTCCAGGAAGAATTCTGGCTATTTATATCCGTGATGTTCAACTGTCTGAAAGAGCGAAAATAGTGATTGATATTGCAGAAAAAATGCAAGGTGATAAGACGCCAATGGTACTTGTTGAAAATACTGTAAAGGCAGCAGAGCATGCTGTTCTGAATCATTTTATTCTTGCAGAAAATAAATCTACGTTATGCTTCTATTAGGTATTGATATTGGTACATCTTCTATTAAAGTTGCCATCATTGAATCAGCATCACAAAAGTGTCTGGTTGCCGTACAATATCCCGAAATGGAATGCCCTATTATTTCACACCATCCCGGTTGGGCAGAACAATCTCCTGAAGAGTGGTGGAATAATGTTCAGCAGGCAATTTTAAAAGCTCATGCTACCAAAACGTATAATCCAAAAGATATTTCTGCTATTGGTATCGCTTATCAAATGCACGGATTGGTTATCGTTGATAAAGATCAGAAAGTACTAAGAGATGCGATTATCTGGTGTGATAGCCGGGCTGTAGAAATTGGAAATAAAGCTTTTGATAAGATAGGCGCAGAAAAAAGTTTGTCGCATTTATTAAACTCTCCAGGTAATTTTACCGCATCCAAATTAGCATGGGTTAAAGAAAACGAGCCTGAAATATATCAGCGTATTAATAACAAAGAAGGGTACAACTGGTTAATAAAAAATAAAAAGACCGTCTAAAAGGCGGTCTTTTTATTAGGCATTCATTATGCTTTCCTATAAGTGAAGAGTGATCGATCCCATTTTGGTAACCGAACCGGTAGTCACAATTACATTTTTGAAGGTAGTGTCTTTATAAAGACCATTCGGGAGTAGTACAAGAGTATAACTTCCGGCTACTAAGCCTTTGATAAAGAAATCGCCATCGTTATTGGTGTAGGTGCTGATAGTGTCACTTCCCAGGATCGCTAAAATATTTGGATGGGATTGAGGAGGAATAACAGATCCCTTTATTCCGGTAACGATTTGGTTTTTGTGTATGTGCCTTAATACCGGTTTTAACATATATGTTCCATTGCCTGTTAAATGAATAGATTTACCTGCATCAAAATCAAATAAAATAATATGACCGGCCGATCCTGCTAAATCTTCATCATCAATCTTTATTTTTAATCCGGATTGCTGTGCGCTTGGAGTTGCTAATGGATATACCACCCCATTTACTTTTACTGTATTGTTTGTACCTAATATGAGTCGTATTTCTTCAATCTTTCCTGAAGGCACAACTGCACTTCCTAGTAAAGTGTCTAATCCGTTTGCTAAGGTTAACAAGTTATAGATTCCTGCTTTGGTGGTCAATGTTATCCATCCACTTTTATGGGAGTTAACCTGTACTTCTTTAATATCTACATTTACCTCTTCAAAATTTCCGGGAGCATCTGTCATTCTAACAGATAATGGGGTCATTTCGGATGACGTGGATTGATCTTTTTGGCAAGCATTAATCAGAATGCAAAGGCCTAAGGCAGGTAGTAAAAAATTTGTTGATTTCATGTTGTTTTGTTTTTAAGTTTTCTATTCTTTTTTAAATTACTTCAACAAAACTAAAACAGGAAGATGAAGTTTTAATGAAGATAGATTCATTATAGAAAAAAGGAAGAATAAAAATCAAGGTTATTTATTTTAATTACAAAGGAACGCTACAACAGGTATTTTAAAGAGCTTTCTTTTGTTGCCTGCTTTTAAATGCTGCCAACCCATTATCTAAAAATTGAATATAGTGATCTATATTCATATCATATCCTTGAGGATCAACCAGCACATTTTCTTCATGGTCGAGCAAGACGTAATAGGGCTGAGAATTAATATTGAATTTAGACGTTTGTAATTCACTCCATTTATTTCCCAATGTTTTAATGATTTTGTTACCATGAGCGGAAGGGTATTGTTCGCTTACAGGTAATGGTGTTTTATCATCAACGTAAAGTGAGATTAATACATACTCTTCGCTTAATTTTTTTAACACCACCGGATCTGACCAGACGGATGCTTCCATCTTCCGGCAGTTAGAGCAACTCCATCCCGTAAAATCCAACATAACAGGTTTACCCGCTTTTTTTGCATAGGCCATGCCTTCTTCATAATCAAAGAAACAATTCAAATTATGAGGGCAATGAAATAAATGATCGTTCTTTTTTTTCATAAGATGCTCCTCGGAAGAGTTCTTATTAAGAGATAGATTCATCAGGTTAAAATCTAATGAAGCTTGTGGCGGAGTGAAAGCGCTGATCGCTTTTAAAGGAGCACCCCAAAGTCCGGGAACCATATACAAAGCAAATGCAAATGAAAAAAGGGCCAGAAAAAATCTTGGTAAGGGAACATGTTTCAAATCGCTGTCGTGAGAAAATTTTAATTTTCCTAAAAGATAACAGCCCAACAATGCGAAGATAACAATCCACAGCACTAAAAAGACTTCTCTGTCGAGGATACGCCAATGATAGGCAAGATCTACGTTGGATAAAAATTTAAGGGCAAAAGCAAGCTCTAAAAAGCCCAACACAACCTTAACGGAGTTAAGCCATCCTCCTGACTTAGGCAAAGAATGCATCCAGGATGGAAAGGCGGCAAACAAAGTAAATGGGAGTGCTAATGCAAGCGAAAACCCGGTCATTCCCGCTAATGGCCCCAGGTAATTATTACTGTGCGCTGCTTGTACTAATAGTGTCCCGATAATAGGACCTGTGCAAGAGAAAGAAACTAAAGCAAGAGTAAATGCCATAAAGAAAATTCCAATGATACCTCCCTTGTCAGATTTTGCATCTGCTTTATTAATCCAGGAGTTTGGTAATTGTATTTCAAAAGCGCCAAGAAAAGATATAGCGAAGATCGTAAGCAGAACAAAGAAAATAATGTTAAAGAGGGCATTACTTGCAAGATCGTTTAAGGCATCAGCTCCGCCTAATAATTTAGTGACGCCGAACCCTAGCGTAACATAAATAACAATTATAGAAACACCGTATAAAAAAGCATTGGCAACCGCTTTATGCTTATGCTTTGCCTGCTTTGTAAAAAAGCTTACTGTTAGTGGTATCATTGGGAAAACACATGGTGTTAAGAGCGCTACCAATCCGCCAAGAAAGCCGGCAAAAAAGATGCTCCAGACAGACATGATTTCAGCAGATGGTTCGCCAGAAGGTAATTGTGCCGTTGATGGTTTGATAACTGCATCCGGTTCAGGGCTTGTAACAGTTGTTCCTATTGGATTTACAATGGGTTCTATTATTCCAGAATTGGATTTAATATCAAAACTTTTTACATCTAATTCAATAGGGATTTCTTCGGGAGGTAAACATTGTTTGTTATCGCAAACCATAAACTCAACAATGCCTTTTATTTTAAATGGAGTATTCGAATTGGTTTTTATTTTCTGTTGAAATAGTGCAGTGCGTGAAAAGAATGCAACCTTCATGTTGTTGAAGTTGGCATCAAAAATTTCTTCCGGTTTACCCTCGGTAACTTTACCTATTAAATCATAACTGCTGTTCTTGTCAAATTTAAAAGAAGTAGCAATAGGTCCACCCTCGTGAATAAATTGGGAATATACATGCCACCCTTTATCTATTTTGGCGGTCAGGTTTAACACGGCTTCCTTATCTGAAATTCTTTCTGAACGAAAAGTCCATTTAACAGGCTTTAGAATCTGCGCGTAAGAAAAAGTAACGCATAGATTTAAAAATAAAATGAGTACTATTATTCTGTTGAATAATTTTTCCATGAGAAGAGATTATATTTCGAAACAAAATTAACCGAATTTTTGAATGATTATTATTATTGGTTGTTAAACAAGGTTAATTGAGGAAATTTTACTGTCATCATTCCCCCTAGCCCCATTCAAAAGGGGGAAATATAATGCAATCCTGACAAGCTTAACGATGGAACATCCCCCTTGTGATTAGGCTTTGTGCAGTAAGGGAAGGGGGTTGGGGGATGATGACAAGCCAGAGACAATTAGACAAACCACTGAAATAAATCTGTCAGACTTAATTGTTGTTTCTCATCCATGTTTAGATCCCGGATTATTTTTCCTTCCTCCATTTGTAGGATTCGACTGCCATAGGTATGCGCATCTTTTAAACTATGTGTTATTAGCAGGGCTGTTAAATTATATTCAGAAATAATTTTATCAGCATTTTCCATTAATACCTGAGATGATTTTGGATCAAGGGCTGCCGTTGGTTCATCTAATAATAAAATTTTAGATGTATCCATAATAGACATCACCAGGGTAAGGGCTTGTCTTTGCCCACCGGATAAGGTTCCCATGGCTTGATCCAGTTTATTTTCCAGACCCATTCCCAGAATAGAAATTTTTTCCTGCGCCTGTTTTCTAAACTTTTCGTTGATCCCGATATGCAATTTTTTAGGCTGTGAACGAAGCGATGCCAAACGGAGGTTGTCCAATATGCTAAGATCAGGGGCAGTACCGGCTAAAGGGTTTTGAAAAATGTGTGCAATCCAAGGACTACGTTCATATTCTTTTTTATGAGTTACCTCTGCACCTTCAATTTTAATCTCGCCTTCTTCAACTGAAACACTTCCTGCAATGGCATTTAGCAATGTAGATTTGCCAGAGCCATTCGCTCCTACAATTACGACAAACTCTTTTGCATTGATGGATAAATTAATAGCTGTCAGCGCTTTTACTTCATTAGAGCTGCCCCTGTTAAATGTTTTGGAAAGATGGGTAATGTCTATCATAGATAAAATAAATGTAGTACAAAGAAAGATATTTTGAAAATATAGAATTGTAAGCTATCGTGTAAATGGCCTGCTAAAAATACAAGGATACCTCAATTTTTTATAGGCTTTGTGAAATACAGTAGCGTTTGAACCAATAATATGGATTTAATTTTGCAGGTTAATACTATTAAGTTAATTTCGTGTAAATTAATAAAAATTATAAAGATGAAAAAAATTAAAGTTGGAATAAACGGATTTGGTCGCATTGGTAGACTTACCTTCAGAGCTTTGCTTAACAAAAACCACGTTGAGGTTGTAGCTATTAATGACTTAACAGATACTAAAACGCTGGCTCATTTATTAAAATACGATTCAACACAAGGTCAATTTAATGGAACAGTTACTTCCGAAGGCGAGTACCTTGTAGTAAACGGAATTAAAATACGCGTTTACGCTGAAAGAGATCCTAAGGCATTGCCATGGGGAACTTTAGGTGTAGATGTTGTTTTAGAATCTACCGGTAGATTTGTGGACGAGGCTGGCGCCGGTCAACATCTTACTGCCGGTGCCAAGAAGGTAGTGATCTCTGCTCCTGCAAAAGGGAATATACCAACAGTTGTACTGGGCGTAAACGAAAATATATTAAACGGAAGTGAAACGATTCTTTCCAATGCTTCTTGCACTACGAACTGCCTTGCGCCAATGGCAAAAGTATTGGACGATAAATTTGGACTTGTAAGAGGTTATATCACAACAATCCATGCTTATACTGCAGATCAACGTTTACAAGATTCTCCGCATGATGATTTGAGAAGATCAAGAGCTGCTGCGTTATCAATGGTTCCTACTACAACCGGAGCTGCTAAAGCTGTTGGTTTGGTATTACCACATTTAAAAGGTAAATTGGATGGTGTTTCTATCCGTGTACCTGTTCCAACCGGTTCAATTACCGATTTAGTAGCTGAATTGAAAAAGCCTGCTACTAAAGAACAAATTAATGCTGCTTTTAAAGAAGCGTCTCTTGGTTCAATGAAAGGTATTCTTGAATATACAGAAGATCCTATCGTATCTATTGACATTGTTAGAAACACTCATTCATGTATTTTCGATTCTGACATGACTTCAGTTATGGAAGGTAATTTTGTTAAAATCTTCGGATGGTATGATAACGAAAATGGTTATTCTAATAGAGCTGCAGATCTTATCGAATTGATAGCATCTAAATAATCATCCAAATTTTTTAAAAGGAAAATGGTCGCAATTTTTGTGGCCATTTTCCTTTTGTTTTCGATGTTTTTTCTACAACGGAGTATAATATTTCAATTCCATTTTTTCACCATTAAATACACCATAGGAAAAATAATTCACCCATTCGCCCAAATTAATATATCTGCTGGTATCTGGTTGCCCGGCCAATGGGATATCCAACGGAAGATGACGATGGCCAAATATGAAATAATCAAAATGTTCTTTTTGTAATATTTCTTTACAATAAATTACCAATCGTTCATTTTCTTCACCCAAAAATAATTCATCTTTAGTACCATTTGAAATCCTGCTTTTCCTCGACCAATAGTGTGCAATTCCTATTCCCAGGTTAGGGTGGAGGCGCGCAAACAACCACTGACAAACGTTACTTGCAAAAACTTTTTTTATGAATTTATAGCCGTAATCCTTCGGCCCTAAGCCATCGCCATGGCCGATGAAAAACTTTTTGCCATTAAATACACGGGTAATAGAACCCCGATAAATAGTAACGCCAATTTCTTTTTCTAAATAATCAAAAGCCCACATGTCATGGTTACCGGTGAAGAAGTGTATGGGAATTCCCGAATCTGCTATTTCAGCTAATTTACCAAGCAGTCTTACAAAGCCTTTTGGGACAGCGGTCTTATATTCGAACCAAAAATCAAAAATGTCGCCCAACAGAAATAGTTCTTCTGCATCATTTTTAATTTCGTTCAGCCATTTCACGATTTGTTTTTCCCTTATAAGACTCTTTTCATAATTCGGAACTCCCAAATGAAAGTCGGAAATGAAATATATTTTTTTATTTGGTATCAAGCTAAAATGTGATGTTTCTTATAAATGTAAATGGATTTAAGGTACTTAAATTGAGTTCAAAACGAATGGTTTGAGAAAAGTTTTTAGTATTAATAGCCAATTCTCTTTTAATTTCATCTGACATAAATATCGGAAAATAAATGTTGAATACATCAGAAATAATGGAAAGTTCAAAACCCGCATCATACATTACAGTCCCAAAACCATTTATTGCCCCGGCCCCCGAATAAGTTCCCAAATCTACAAAAAAACAAATTGGTAGCCTTCCCGGTATAGAGGTTTTAAGGTTGATTGCAGCTAACCATTTGGAAGATTGTTCGATAAAGGCAGGCACTTTAAAACCGCCGTCGCGTACGATCATTTGTTGAGATAAAAGTCCTTTATTTTCTGTTCTGCCCAGAAAAATTTCATCGTTCAAATAATCCTGCGAACCTCTCCAGCCACTCATCCTGAAATTATAAATTCCTGCCTCTCCATTGTATAAAAATGTTCCGGCAAAAAGGCGAATATCAAATCCCCTGTTTTTTCCTTTATAAGAGATTTTGTAATTATGCTCGATGGACGCTTTTACAAAGCTTTGTCCTTGTTGCAAATCAATAGTTAATTTATAAGGATTAATGATTTGTTTATTTTGCAATTGATAAGCGATGTCATTTATAACGGTCAAGGATTCTTTACTGCTTTTTTTATCAGTTCTGGTAGCCTGGTCAAAGAAGGAATTTTCTTTATTGATATTTACCGATCTGATGGTAAACTTTTGATTTACAGGATCCCGTTCGTTTTTCTTTTTTAAATTTAATAGTAGATAAGGCATTAGCCTTTCATAATTTAATAAGGGCTCATCGTTAAAGCTATATCGGGAGGCGGAAACTCCAACTTGGATATCTTGAAAAATGCTTGCATCCGGATACCAGTTATAATTGACTTTGCCACTGCCGGCAAAACTTTTTGAGCCAAAACTGTATTGTGGAACCAATATATATTCAAATGGTTTGGAAGGAACCAGACTATTGTAAATTGCAATACCCGGCATCCATTTATTATAATTGTTCCAACCAATAACGGGAGTATAAAATAGTTGTGTTTTTTCCGGTATTTCAACGCCTCCTAAAAATTTAAATTGAACAGGTTCTGTTTTTTTAAAAATACCATTCATCCGGATACTATTATTTTGTCTTGAAACTTCGGGCATGTCAAGGTTATGATCAATACGAAAAGCATCAAAGTTCCCGGATGGAAACTGAACTGATTTTTTTCCACTGAAGCCTTCATACCACCGGGTAGACACAACCTTCTCATTCTTTAATCCTGAAATTGTAAAAGGACTGTTAATGCAACCTTTATTTTTAATGACAATGTTATTTGTAATAGAATCGTTGGCGTTCTTATTTACAGATGATACTTTGCAAATTTTATAATCTAATTTTTTAGTAGTTTTTAATAAATCGTTGAAGAACCAGTCCAGCTTTTTGCCACTTACGTCTTCAATTACTTTTTGAAAATCATTGGGCTGAGGGTGCTTGAATTTCCATTCGTTAAAATAGGATTGCATGCATTTGTCAAATAGAGAATCGCCCAGGTAGGCTTTCAGATAATCTAGTACTATAGCCGTTTTAGAATACACAATACCTGCATAATTGAGTTTGGTATATTTATCGGCAGGAAACTCAATAGGTTGATCCATACCTCTGCGTGCATTCACTAAATAATTGAGTTCATGAATTTGTTTATGTGTCAATGTATTTAGATTGAAGAATACATCCATTTTACCAATCAGTCCACTTAGCATATTTTTATTTGTTCCATCATATTTGGTTTGCATATAGCGGGTTTCGTAAAAGGAATTTATGCCTTCATCCATCCATGGATGCATTCTTTCATTGGATCCCAAAATACCATAAAACCAATTATGTCCTACCTCATGAACAATAACTACTTCCAGCTCCATTACCCCGGTAACAGGGCCGATTACAGTTATGTTGGGATACTCCATACCCCCACCTGCCGATAATGCTCCTTGAACAGCAGTGACGGAGTTGTAAGGATAATCACCATTCCACAAAGAATAATAATAAATAGCGTTATTTACATAGTTGATACTATTTACCCAAAGGCCGGGCTTTGAGTTGGTATACATCGTCCATGTGGTCACTACTTTTTTGCTATGAGGTAATGTAACATGGCCCTTCATTACATGATAACGTTTGTCGGCGAACCAGGCAAAGTCATGGATCTTATCTTGGTGGAAATGAATTGTTTTTGTATTCACATCCGATGGAGGGAAAGACATATTTAAACTATAGGCAGCCAGCTTTTCAGTTTCCTGTACTTTCTGATTGAGCCATGCTGTTTCTTCTTCAGCATCGACCATATCGCCTGTGGCTCCTAAGACATAATTTTTTGGTAAAGTAATGTTCACATCAAATGATCCAAATTCAGAATAAAATTCACCTTGGTTAAGATAAGGCATCGGGTGCCAGCCATTTTGATCAAAAACTGCCGGCTTAGGATACCATTGCGTAATTTGATAAGCTTGATCTTCATGCCCCAGTCTTGAAAATTGACCATCCGGAATTTTTACATGAAAAGGAGTAGTGATGGTAATTTTTTCTCCGGAAGGAAGAGGTTGATTGAGGATAAGTTTACAGATATCAATGTGGAGTGAATCATATTTCCATTTTACAAGGGCGCCGTTAACTTTAAAGTCAAGCTGATCAATAAATCCGCGTTGATTTTCTTTTGAATAGTAAAAATCGGTTTCTCCATTTTCAAGGAATTGTTTGGCCAGCGCTGTGTTGTCGTCTTTATAGGCATTGGGCCAAAGATGCATATATATTTCGCCGATTGGCTGAGAAGAATTATTTTTGTATTCTATTTTTTCAGTGGCAAAAAGCTCGTGCTTGATGTCGTCTAATCTTACATCAATAGTGTAGTTTACTTCCTGCTGGAAGTAAGCATTCTGGGCCTGTAATATAAAGGATGGAAAGAAAAAAAACAGGAACCAATATTTTTGCATTAGTAGTTAAATATTTCTGGGTGTAGCCTCACCCCAACCCCTTTCCAAAAGAGAGGGGCTTTGCACAGCGAATTCTTTTTACTCCCTCTCCTTGGAGAGGGCCGGGGTGAGGCCATAGCAGGACCGTATAGCTCCTCGCTATCAACAAAGAATAATTAGTTATTAACTAAAACCTCCATCAGCTTATCTTCCAGTTCTTTTCCTCTTAAGGCCTTGGCAATTATTTTTCCTTCTTTATCAATCAAAATAGTAAAGGGTATGCTTTGAACATTGTATGATTTCGCTGCAGCTGAATCCCAAAATTTAAGATCACTTACATGTATCCAATTTAATTGATCATCTTTTATTGCTTTTACCCATGCATTTGCTTCTTTATCCAAGGACACGCTATAGATTTCAAATCCTCTGGGATGAAATTTTTTATATATTTTCACAAGGTTAGGACTTTCTTGTCGGCATGGGCCACACCAGGATGCCCAAAAATCCACAAGTACATATTTTCCTTTTAATGAAGACAGCGCAACTTGTTCTCCTTCGGGATTACTAAGTAAGATATCCGGCGCCATGTTTCCTGTCGCTAATTTGCTAAGTGCTTCATAACGTTTGTGAAAGTCTTCAGTGTACAATGAATGAGGACTGTTTTTCGCTAAACTACTATCCACCTTATGAAAATAACGAAAGTCAACATCCGGATTTAAATAATTTATTGCAGCCAGTGTAACAATTGAATTAGGATATTCATCTATAAATCGTTTTACAAACGCTTCTTTTTCTTTTTGAATAGTGTTGTAAACGGGACGGATGGCTTTCGACAGGGAGTCAATGCGAATAGTTCCTTTTGTTTGAGCTTTTGAAAATTCGTTTTCAAGGGAATCAATTTTGCTATCTGTCTGGAGAATATAATGATTAAAAGTTTTTAACAATTCTGAAGATGGGGAGCCTGAAACGCTATATGTTCTTGCAAGATCTCTGGCGTTAGCCGTAATGTGAATATTTTGGCTACTATCTAAAACAAGCGTAATAAAATCATTGGTTCCAATTCGAAGCCTGTAAAATTTAGACCCGTCCAGTTTTTTAATTAAAATAAATGAACCTTCGTCATCAATAGGAATAGAATCAGTAAGGGTAACTGCTACAGGCGTTAGTTCTTCGAGGTAAATTGTGCCTCCTTTAATATTGGAAAGTTTCCCTGATATTTGGACCTCACCTTTTTTTTGCTCCGAATCTCTGACACAAGAAACAACAGTAGTTATTATTATAAGGAAGAATACTATTTTTGCTTTCATATAGGATGAATTTGCTGATTCGTTAATTCGTTAATTTGAAGATTAAATCGGTATGACAAAAATCTATTTTTTAAAATGTTCATTGAAATTAACGAATTTTCAAATCATCGAATTAACGAATCATTTCTCCAACGCTTCTTTCATCAGCTGACTGGTTAATTTCGGATCTGCATTGCCTTTCGAGAGCTTCATTACTTCGCCTACAAAAAGTCCCATAAGTCCCACCTTTCCATTTTTATATTCTATCACCTTTTCAGGATATTTAGCAATAGCCTGAGTAATAAAAGTCATCAACGAATCACTGTTACTTTCCTGAATCCAATTATTTTGATTCGCTATTTGAATGGCTGTCAAATCAGGATTTTCTATCATTTTAGGAAATACTTTTTGCGCTGCCACAGAATAACTGATCTTATTATCATCCACTAATTGAATCAATTGTGCCAGACGTTCTGTTTTAATTGGGAACCTGTTTATATCAATGGCAATTTCATTCAAATAGGATTTGACAGGTCCCATGATCCAGTTGGCAGCAGCCTTGTAATTTTTTGTATGGCCGGTTAATGCATTAAAAAACAAGGCGATGTCTTTAGTGTCGGTCAGTACTTGTGCATCATATTCTGATAAGCCTAATTGGGTCGTGTATTTTTTTATTAATTCATTTGGAAGAGCTGGCATTTGCTCCCGAATTTTTTCAATATAGTCTTGAGTAACAATCACAGGAGGGAGGTCCGGATCAGGAAAATATCGATAGTCATTAGTAGATTCTTTGCTACGCAATACAAAAGTTGTTCCGGTAGTGGCATCAAAACTGCGAGTGTCTTGCGCAATTCTATTTCCGTTTTCCACCTCTTCAATTTGCCTTTTTACTTCGAAGTCTATAGCACGTTGCACATTACGGATAGAATTCATATTCTTTACTTCAACACGGGCTCCAAATTTTTCATCGCCTTTAATTCGTACAGATATATTCGCATCACAACGCATACTTCCTTCCTCCATATTTCCGTCACAAATATCCAGATACCGTACTAATTTCCTTACTTCCGTAAGGTATTGATAAGCTTCGTCTGATGAACGAATAACCGGCTCAGAAACCATTTCTAAAAGCGCTACACCTGCACGGTTTAAATCCACCAAGGTATCATAAGGATCGAGATCATGAATACTTTTTCCGGCATCTTCTTCCATATGGATACGGATTAAATCAATATTCTTTTCTATTCCCTCTTTGCTTTTAATTGTGACATATCCCCCATTACATATAGGCGTAGTATCCTGAGTTATCTGATAACCTTTTGGTAAATCGGCATAAAAATAATTCTTCCTGGCATATTGGTTTTCCTCTCGGATGGTCGAATTGCAGGCAAGTCCAAGCTTAACGGCATACTCTATAACTTTTTCATTTATTTTTGGTAATGTACCCGGATGTGCTAATGTAATTACACTTACATTGGAATTGGGCAGGGCGCCAAATTCTGTTGAATCCGGCGCAAATGCTTTGCTTTTGGTAAAAAGCTGAATATGGACTTCCAAACCTATTACGGCTTCATATTTACTCATCTTAATTGTATTAATATATTCTTTTGGAATTGCCCGCAATGTACAAAAAAATAAAAAGGAGGTAAAGGCGATAATCACAACAAGGAATTATGAGAAACCTATACTATTTCGGTTTTTATGCGATTCTGGATTTAATCTTTAATTTCGGGAGTCCATGGCTCTTCTTCGGCCGGATTAATTTGATTTTTGTTGGCGCCCGCTTTCACGTATTTGATTACTTGTTTATCAAACTCAACATTATCATTGTTATGAAAAGCAATTTCAATAGGGATGTAAAAGACAGGCAAGTTTTGTAATAGTGGAAATCCGGATTTTATTAATCGCATAGAATCTTTCTCAGTGGTGAGAATGATCTTATTACTTTCTTTAATCTCATCATACAATCCTTTTACATACAATATGTCTTTCTGAGTAAAATAATGATGATCCGGGAATGCTGCAGAAATAACATTTTTAGAATGGGTTTTTAAATACTCTAACATGGGTTCAGGGTTAGCGATTCCTGTCAATGCAATAATATGATATCCTTTTTCAAAATAGTATTTCATAGTATGTGAAATAGGAGTGGAATCCCAAATAGGAAGAGGTTCCTCATATTTAATATATGAAAAATAAATTGTTTGATAGGGTTGCAATTGATAGAGCTCCTTTGCTCTTCTCCGTTCCATGGCGGAAAATATTTTTGGAGTTTTTGTAACAACAATTATGTCTGCCCGTTCCGATCCGTATGTCCATTCTCTCAGCGTTCCTGCAGGTAATAAATAATTCGGCTGGAATAAATGACTGTATTCAACCAACAGGATAGAAAGCCCTGGTTTAATTGCTCTGTGCTGGAAAGCATCGTCCAATAAAATAGTGTTAACAGAACGATGGTCAAGTAGTATTGTTCGTACTCCAACCACGCGCTTTTCACATACGGCAACTGTAATATCCGGAAATTTTTGTTTGTATTGTTTGGGTTCATCCCCAATTTCATTCGACGA
>OLLH01000025.1_pt1 | contig 37057 bp, 25 predicted proteins | sample 1604451 | NCBI WGS metagenome assembly OLLH01 (sample SAMEA104055714, study PRJEB20765) | soil metagenome | isolation source: soil
GCCTTACTATTTTCCCAATCAATAGCCCTTCTGATGCGATTAAAAATATAATGATCGTCTTCACTTTCCATCGTTACAGAAACCTTTTTTCCTGATTTATATGGAAATTCATTTCCTCCATATCGAAAAGAAAGTAACAGTTGATTACCTCCTGTCCATACCGTTTCTATTTTAAGAAGTGGGCGAGCACGGTATTTTTCCGTCTTAATTTCAAAGCCTTCCGCATGCACATGATACTGTTCTATCAATGGTATCACAAACTTTTTGAAATAATCCGCTTCAGATGTCTTTGGTACTTCGATGTATCTTTTATTTAAAAAAGGAAGTAGCTTACGGCCGTCCACATCGCCATCAAAAGAATACAACGTATTGTTTAAGAGCATCCACCCCGGATTGGCAGATATGATCAGCGCATTCTTAAACATAAATTCAATACGGACATTATCGTATTTAATGGTAGGATAATATCGCAAACCCATATTGTTTCTTATAAAATGAAACAAAACAGTGGCTTGAAGAGGCGCTATTTTAAATTCTGTTTGAGTAGGGTTGCCGTCTTTAGCCTTCCAAAATATTTTTTTACCCTGAAGCTTTGATAGCGCCTTTACTACACGCTGTTCTATATTTTTTCTTACTAATTCTTTTACCTTCGGTGTATAAAACTTTTCAAAAAAAACACTTGCCCTAACAGCTTCTTTATGATATTTTTTGGCTACAAATTCCTGATCACATCCTTCCAGAAGTTTTATTAATTCAAGATCTGTTTCATCTAAAAATTTAGCGAAATCATTTGCCGTAACAACACATAATTTTTGATGGGTCAGCGTGCATTCACCCTTGCCATTAAGCTGAACCATGAATGGTTCTATGATGTAGCCTAAATGCACATGCTCGGAAAGGGCATATACAATTTGACAAGGCTGGGTGGTTTTTACGTTCACTTAAATAGTACTAACCAACAAAGTTAATTAAGCTTTAAAGATTAATACTACATTTGAAAAAAAATAATTATGTTTTTTATCATGTCTAAAATTCTTTTTTTCTTAATCACTCCAATTATTTGGATTACAGGGTTGCTGCTGCTTGCTGTTTTTTCCAGAAATAAAAAACGACAATTAATTGCTTTGATTGCAGGCACCATGCTCCTTTTAATCTTTACCAATTCTTTTATTTTGGATGAAGTAATGCGGAAATGGGAAATACCAACAGTGAAAAATAATGAATTGGAAACTTATGATGTAGGAATTGTACTGGGTGGTATGAGTTCTTATGATAAAGATTTTGGACGTATAAATTTTCAGCAAGGCATAGACAGACTGCTCCAAGCAATTGATCTTTATAAAAAAGGAAAAATAAAAAAGATTTTTATCAGCGGCGGTTCCGGAAGTATGGTTTATAAAGAGGATAGGGAAGCAGCTTATTTAAAACCCTATTTAATCAATCTGCAAATTCCGGAATCAGATATTTTAATCGAAGCTGAATCTAAAAATACAAGAGAAAATGCTCTCTTTACCGCCGAAGTACTCAAGAAAATTTATCCACAAGGAGCAAAATATTTACTTATTACCTCTGCATTTCATATGCGAAGATCCATATTATGTTTTGAAAAAGTAGGATTAAAAGTAGCGCCTTTTACTACCGACAGGTTTTCAGGTAAAAGAAAATTCTATTTTGATCATTTATTCATTCCGAACACACAAACCCTTGTTGGCTGGGACGTACTAATACATGAACTAATGGGATTTGCAACGTATAAAATATCGGGATATATTTAAAAGTTATGATTTATAAATTATAAATTATGAGTTTAGTAATTCCAGAAATTAATGCGGTATCCCCCGCTGGCTGGGGCAGGTGGTGGATTTAGTTCCTCTTATTATAGCCAGCCAATTGCTCTTCTATTAATTTAATTTTTGTTTCAGCATTAGCCTGTTTCTTCCGTTCCATTTCAATCACATTCGGCTTGGCATTTGAAACAAATTTTTCATTGGTTAATTTCTTCATTACTGTATTCAAAAAACCTCTGGTATATTCCAAATCCTGTTTTAGCTTTTGCGCTTCTTCGTCCTTATCAATGCTTGCAGATAAAGGAATAAAATATTCTACAGATTTTACAATGATTGTAAAGGCATTCTCCACTTTCTTATCTACATATTGAATGTCTGAAAGATTACATAATTTCTTTATAATCTCATCAAAATCAGTATCGGTCTGACCTTCTTGTATTCCAACAAACAAAGCCAATGGCTCTTTAGGTGAAATATTTTTCTGTTTTCGTAAATTCCTGATTCCTGTAATTAATTCTGAAGCGCTATTAAACTTTTCAATTTCAATTATAGGAGGAGAATTCATAATAGATATTGGCCATTTGGCAACAATGATGCAGTCTTGTTCGGTTCTTGGATTTATCAAATGCCATAATTCCTCGGTAATAAATGGCATAAACGGATGCAAAATTTTTAATAATTGTTCGAAGAAATTTATCGTAGACTCGTAGGTTGTTTTATCAATAGGCTTGGTATACTCCGGCTTGATCATCTCTAAATACCAGGCACAGAAATCATCCCATACTAACTTATAAGAAGCCATTAAAGCATCCGAAATTCGATATTTCAGATAATGATCATTTATGATTTCCAATTCATTCGCCAATTTTGCATGAAACCATTTTATGGCTACTTTGTTATATTGCGGTTGACTTAAGTTCTCATCAATTTCCCAGCCCTTCACCAAACGAAACGCATTCCATATTTTATTGGAAAAATTTCGTCCTTGTTCGCACAAAATTTCATCGAACGGCAAATCATTACCTGCCGGAGAACACAACAACATGCCTACCCGTACTCCATCTGCTCCATGCTTTTCAATTAAGTCAAGAGGGTCTGGCGAATTGCCTAATGACTTCGACATTTTTCGTCCCTGTTTATCTCTTACTATTCCTGTTAAATATACATTTCGGAATGGCTTGTCACCCCTGTATTCATATCCTGCTATGATCATGCGTGCAACCCAGAAAAAAAGAATTTCAGGAGCTGTCACCAGGTCATTAGTTGGATAGTAGTAGTTGATGTCCGGATTATTCGGATCTTTAAATCCATCGAATACGGATATGGGCCATAGCCAGGAGGAAAACCAAGTATCTAATACATCTTCATCCTGTCTTATATTTAGATTTTCTGATGCTGAAGAGGAATACTCAGATTTAAAAAGTCCTCTTGCCTCCTCTTCTGTTTTAGCAACTACAAATTCTCCTTTGTCATTATACCAGGCCGGAATTCTTTGTCCCCACCAAAGTTGACGAGAAATACACCAATCGCGAATATTCTCCATCCAATACTTATAGGTGTTTTTAAACTTTTCCGGCACCAGCTGAATAGTATCATTCATAACATTCTCCAGAGCAGGCTTAGAAATATTTTCCATTTTAAAGAACCATTGTATGGAAAGCCTTGGCTCGATAACGGCATCAGTACGTTCGGAGTATCCGACTTTGTTTTTTATATCTTCAATCTTTACAATATTTCCTGCGACTTCAAGATCTTTAACAATTCTTTTTCTAACAATAAAGCGGTCTTCTCCAACATATATTCCGGCAACATTGCTTATTGTTCCATTGGGATTTAAAATATCTATTACCTGCAGTTTATGCTTTATCCCAAGATTGTAATCGTTTACATCATGCGCCGGTGTTACTTTCAAAGCGCCTGTACCAAACTCCATGGTTATGTACTCATCAAAAATAATGGGTACCGAGCGGTTTACAAAAGGAATAATGGCACGTCGTCCTTTTAGATGCTTATACCGTTCATCATCCGGATGCACGCAAACAGCAGTATCGCCTAAAATAGTCTCAGGGCGGGTAGTAGCAATAGTGATCCACTCATCACCATCAATATTTCCCTCTTGATAGTGGTTAGGGGTATGTTCGATCTTATACCTTACATAAAAAAGTTTAGAATTTACTTCTTTGTGAATTACTTCTTCATCAGAAACAGCTGTTAAACCGGAAGGATCCCAATTTACCATTCTCACGCCACGATAAATTAATCCTTTCTTGTACAGGTCAATAAAAACATGAATAACAGCTTGACTTAAATCATCTTCCATGGTAAATCGGGTCCGATCCCAATCGCAGGATGCGCCAAGCTTTTTAAGCTGTTCAAGTATAATTCCGCCATATTTTTCTTTCCATTCCCAGGCATATTTTAAAAACTCCTCTCGTGAAAGATCCGATTTCTTTATTCCTTTTTCCTTAAGCATGGCTACCACTTTCGCTTCAGTTGCAATAGATGCATGATCCGTACCCGGAACCCAACAAGCATTCTTGCCCTGCATTCTTGCCCTTCTGATCAACACATCCTGAATAGTATTATTTAACATATGTCCCATATGTAAAACGCCTGTTACATTCGGAGGAGGTATTACAATGGTGTATGGCTCCCTTTCATCAGGAACAGATTTAAAAAATTGATATTTTAACCAATGGCTATACCACTTGTTCTCAATAATTGTAGGATCGTATGTTTTAGGAATTTCCATTATTTGCAATATGTTAGCGGGGCACAAATATCCTAATCAAATTCCAATTTTCAAAGGGTCGCAGGGACATTCCATGGAATGTCCTTACCGAATATGGAAATGAAAAAAATAAGTTTCCTGAAAAATACAAATTGTGGTCTCATCTTTGATAAGTGTCCTAAAATTCATCATTTGTTATATTGAGATAAATTCTTTAAAATTGTACCGCTTTACAATCGTCAATACTCTAAAAAAATGAAAAAAATAATTTGTACATTCATTATTACTATGAGCCTTTCTTTAGTAGGAAGAGCTCAAGAAAATGCGGCTCCAAACCCACCACCTGTTAACAATCCAAATGCTCCTGAGATTGCCTTTGAAAATGATGAACATGATTTTGGAACTATTAAACACGGGGGCAACGGAGTGTATGAGTTTAAATTTAAAAACATGGGGAAGGAACCTTTGATCATTGCAAATGCAAGTGGCTCTTGTGGCTGTACTGTTCCGACATGGCCAAAAGAGCCTATTAAAAAAGGTGAATCCGGAATTATCAAAGTTAGCTACGACACTAAACGAACAGGCGGTTTTACGAAAACAGTTACGCTTACGTCAAATGCAAAAACAGCAACGAAAGTATTAACAATAAAAGGAGTGGTTGAACCTGCACCGGAAATTGTTAAAGAACAAACAGTGCCAATCAAGAAAACGATTGAAGGAATGCCTTTTGAAAATCAACCAGTAAAAAACAAATTTTAAATTAATTAATTAAATCAAAAAACGATGAAAAAAAACATTTTAATGCTAGGTACGTTTTTGCTTTTAGCAATGGCAACCAAGGCACAAGACACAAAACCTTCTGCTCCTGTAGCAAAGCCTACAGTTGCTCCTGCCGCAAAACCTGTTGAAAATCCTAATCAGGCAGACTTTAAATTTGAAAAGGAAGAATATTCTTTCGGAACCATTAAACAAGGAGACGTTGTTAACTACGAATTTAAATTTACAAATGTAGGGAAAGAACCTTTAATCATTACAGAAGCTCATGGCTCATGCGGTTGTACTGTTCCTGAATTTCCTAAAGAACCAATTAAAGCTGGTGGTAAAGGTGTTATAAAAGTAACATTTAACTCTTCCGGTAAATCCAGTATGCAAGATAAAACTGTAACAATTTCTTCGAATGCAAAAGGCGGCCCTAAAGTATTGCATATAAAAGGCAATGTTGAAGCACCTGCACCAGTTGCTGCTCCTGCTCCTCCTCCTGCTGAGAAAAAATAATAAAAATCAATTTTGTTTGTGAGATAGAGATATAATCGTAGACAATACCAATAAAACAATGCTCCAATTAACGTTCAAAAGAACTTATTGGGGCATTATTTTTTTATTTATATTTGCGTTTCTGGTTCATAAAAAATCTGGATAAATCAAACCTTGTATGCCGAAAATATCCGGAAGAGGCAATAAAATGCCATCATCACCTATTCGTAAATTAGTTCCCTTTGCAGAGAAAGCGATTAAAGAGGGGAAAGTAATTTATCATTTAAATATTGGACAGCCCGATATTGAAACCCCGGAGGTGATGTTAAATGCTATAAAAAATTCAAAACTTAAAACACTCGAATACACACATTCAGCCGGAACAGAAACATATAGAAAAAAATTAGCGGAATATTATAAAAGTCATAAAATAAATATTGATTTTTCAGATATATTAGTAACAACAGGAGGATCAGAAGCTATTGAAATAGCGATGATGTCTTGTTTTAATTCGGGTGATGAAATTATAATTCCAGAGCCCTTTTATGCAAATTTTAATGGATTTGCCTGCTCTGCCGATATTATCATTAAGCCGGTAACGTCTTCCATTGAAGATGGGTTTGCCTTACCTCCTATTAGTGAATTTAAAAAACTCATCACTCCAAAAACAAAAGGAATATTAATTTGCAATCCCGGAAATCCTACCGGCTATTTATATTCAAGAGCAGAGTTAGAAACGCTTAAAACACTAGTCTTAGAATACGATCTATTCTTACTCTCGGATGAAGTATATAAAGAATTCTGCTATGATGATAAAGAATATGTTTCTGTTATGCATCTGGAAGGAGTTGACAACAATGTTATTTTGCTGGATTCTATCTCTAAACGCTACAGCGCTTGCGGCGCAAGAATTGGAGCACTTGTATCAAGAAATAAAGATGTTTTATCAACAACTCTTAAATTTGGTCAGGCCCGTCTAAGCGCTCCAACACTTGAGCAAATAGGCGCTGAAGCTGCTATTGACACTCCCTCTACTTATTTTGAAAAGGTAAAAAAAGAATATTCTGAACGCAGAAATCTTGTTATTGAGAAATTAAATAAAATGGAAGGTGTCTTCTGTCCAAATCCAAGCGGCGCCTTTTACTGCATTGCCCAATTACCAATCGACGATTCTGATACCTTTTGTCAATGGCTGCTCGAATCATTCAATCACAACAATGCAACAGTTATGCTGGCTCCAGCATCCGGATTCTACTCTACACCTGGTTTAGGTAAAAACGAAGTACGTATTGCGTATGTCATCAATCAGGAAGCATTAAAAAATGCCATGATTTGTCTGGACGAAGCTTTAAAGGTTTATCCGGGAAGAAAAGTATCATAATAAACATTCCACGTAGTCAATGTTTCTTTCGATTATTCGTCATGCTGATCCGCCTCAGGCGGATCAGGATAACAGCTAGTTTCGATCCTTTCATTCGAAATCAGGATACAGTAAATATTTTTTGCGAATAATTTTATAAGCGTTTAAGTCGGGTTGCCAACTTTTTCTGATCTCGTCAACAGTTATTCCAGAAATAATTTGTTGCTTTAGTGAGGCATTGCCCGCTAACTTATTAAAATACGAGTTAAAGAACTTTTTCTTATTTTTTGCATCGTTATATAAATCATGTATCCAGCTTATGTTAATAGCCTTATTATTTTTAAAGTAATCTTTATCAAGCCCCGACAAATCAAGTCCATTGCAAAGCTCATTTTCATAAGGAGGATTTTTGGCTACTCCCGGAATGCTATGAGGCGTAAATTTATAATTGCCTTTTGAATAGTCGGGATAACCAACCAATTGGAAAGGAATACTTGTTCCTCTTCCCGCACTTATTACCGTACCTTCAAATAAACCTAACGACGGATATAAGTATATAGCAGACATATTTGGTAAATTAGGAGAAGGCTTAACAGGTAATTCGTAAAAATCATTATGTGTATAACCTTCCACCGGAATATGCATTAGCTTGCACTTTACCGAATCTTTTAGCCAGTTTTCACCATTCAGCATATAGGCATATTCGGCAGCAGTTAATCCATAAACAATGGGTATCGAATGCAACCCGATGAATGATTTATATTTAGCTTCAAGAACAGGACCATCTATATAAAAACCATTGGGATCAGGCCTATCCAAAATCAAAAAAGGAATATTGTTTTCTGCACATGCTTCCATGACATATTGCATAGTCGAAATATAGGTATAGAAACGAACTCCAACATCTTGTATATCGTAAATTACCATATCAATTCCCTCAAGGTCTTTTGCAGTTGGCTTTGTATGACCGCCATATAAGGATACGATAGGCAATCCTGTTTTAACATCTGTAGTAGTGATAATTTTTTCTCCTGCATCTGCCTCTCCTCTAAAGCCATGTTCCGGGGCAAAAACTTTTTGTACCTTTACGCCCAGAGCAATCAGGCTATCTACTAAATGTGTGTTTTTGATCGTAGAAGTTTGATTCGCAACAATGGCAATATTTTTGCCTTTCAAAAGAGGAAGATATAAGTCAGTTCTTTCAGCGCCTACCTTAATGGTTTTGGTATTTTTATTTTCGTCTGAACTTTGCGCGTTTCCGTATAGAAAAGGAATATTCAAGAACAATACAAGAATATATTTTATATATTTAACCTCCATTAATGCTGCTGATTTTATTAAGACAAAGGAAAGAGACCGTTACAAATATATCTAAAAAACAAAGTACTTGAACTACGAACTATTTATAGCGAAAAGAATTGTATTCGGATCTAAAAAAGATAATAAGATATCTAAGCCAATTGTTCGTATTGCTATCTTAGGTGTTGCATTAGGAATTGCTGTAATGATTATTTCTGTAGCCATTGTAACCGGTTTCCAAAAAGAGATACGTGATAAGGTGGTTGGATTTGGCGGACATATTCAAATCTCGAATTATGATGCGAATAGTTCTGTTGAAATAAAACCAATAGATAAAAAGCAGAAATTTTTATCGCGGTTAAAAAAGTTGGATGGCATTCGTCACGTGCAGATATATGCAACAAAAGGCGGAATTATTAAAACTAGCGAAGCAATTGAAGGTGTCGTTTTAAAAGGTTTGGGAAGTGACTTTGACTGGGCTTTTTTCAGCAATAAAATTGTTGAAGGAAAACCTTTTTTAGTGAATGATTCTGTAAAATCAAAAAAAGTGCTTATTTCTAAATACCTGGCAGACAGACTTAAGTTAAAAATCAACGATAAATTTAATATGTATTTTATAGAAAATCAGCAACTCTCAAATCGAATCCGTCCATTTGAAATAGCAGGTATATATGAAACAGGCCTGGAAGAATTTGATAAATTTTTTGTTCTGTGCGATATCGGGCATATTCAAAAACTGAATAACTGGACAGGTGGACAAATTGGAGGATTTGAAATCCTGATTAACGATTTCAATCGAATTGATGAGCTGGGGAAAAAAATTTATGAAATGATCGGGTACAATTTAAATGCAAAAACGGTAAAAGAAATGTACCCTCAAATCTTCGATTGGCTCGAACTTCAAAACATCAATGTTTTTATAATAATACTATTGATGGTGATAGTGGCAGGAATTAATATGATTTCAGCATTGCTGATAATTATATTAGAACGCACCAATATGATTGGGATTTTAAAAGCGCTGGGAGCGAATAACTGGAGTATTCGAAAAGCATTTTTATATACAGCAGGTTATCTTACAGGATTGGGCCTGCTTTGGGGAAATTTTCTGGGTTTATCGCTCTGCTTTCTTCAGAAACATTTTAATCTAATTAAATTATCACAGGAAAATTATTATGTATCAGTCGTTCCCATCAATTTCTCCTATTCTAATTTCTTAATTTTAAATATTGGGACACTCACTATTTGTTTACTTATGCTGGTTATTCCTACTTTTATTATTACAAAAATAACACCTATTAAGGCTATTCGATTCAACTAAGAGATATGCATTTATAAGGCATGAAAAGCGTTGAATTAAATTGCTAATTTTACAACATCAGAAAAAATCAAAATGTACTATAAGAATATATTAGAAACAATAGGAAACACGCCTCTCGTAAAGCTTAACAAGGTTGTGGAAGGCATAAAGGCAACTGTTTTAGCTAAGGTTGAAACCACAAATCCCGGTAATTCGATTAAAGATCGTATGGCTTTGAAAATGGTTGAGGATGCTGAAGCGGCCGGCTTATTAAAGCCGGGTGGTACCATAATCGAAGGAACTTCGGGGAATACCGGTATGGGATTGGCCATTGCAGGAATCATTAAAGGATATAAATGTATTTTTGTTACCACTGATAAACAGTCGAAAGAAAAGGTGGATGCCTTAAAAGCTTTTGGTGCTGATGTAATTGTTTGCCCTACCAATGTGGAACCGGAAGATCCCCGCTCCTATTATTCTGTTGCTGCCCGTCTTAGTAAAGAAATACCTAATTCGTATCATACCAATCAATATGACAATTTATCCAATACACAAGCTAATTACGAACAAACAGGCCCTGAAATATGGGAACAAACGGAAGGTAAAATAACGCATTTAGTAGTCGGTGTTGGAACTGGTGGAACGGCCAGCGGTGCAGGAAAATTTTTAAAAGAAAAGAATCCTGATATTCAAGTTTGGGGTATAGATACCTATGGTTCGGTATTTAAAAAATACAAAGAAACAGGAATCCTGGATAAAAATGAGATCTATCCATATATTACAGAAGGTATTGGAGAAGATTTTATTCCTAAAAATGTCAACTTTGACGTAATTGATTTGTTTGAAAAAGTTACAGATAAAGATGCCGCTTTAATGACAAGAGAAATTGTCCGTAAAGAAGCTATCTGGGTCGGTAATTCAGCAGGATCAGCTATTGCTGGTATTCATCAATTAAAAGACAAGCTGAAAGAAAGTGATGTTGTTGTTGTTATTTTTCATGATCATGGATCTCGTTACTTAGGTAAAATATTCAATGATGATTGGATGCGGGAAAGAGGTTTTATAGATAAAAAGGGATTGACAGCTCAAGATCTGGTAAATTCAAAAGCCAAAGAAAATCTGGTATCTGTTGATATTAACCAAACTGTTGGAGACGCTATTAAACAGATTATGACGCTTAATATTTCTCAAATAACGGTTACACAAAACGGTGAGATAAAAGGTTCTGTTTCTGAAAGCCACATATTTTCTAAACTTGTTGAAAATCCTGATCTTAAAAAAGAACGCATCGAAAGTATTATACAACCGTCCTTTCCCTTTGTTGATCCATCCACTTCCATTGACAAATTATCAGCCATGATCACCCGTGAAAATTGTGCTGTATTAATGAAGGATGCAAAACAAGATAAAACTTTTATTATTACTAAACATGATATAATACAGGCTATAGCTAAGTAATTCCATTCTTAGTCATAATTATATAATGATGCTGAAAGGCTTTTCAGTAGCCAACTCCCTCTAAGCATACTACTATGAGAGTCTTTAATGATCAGATGAATCGTTCTATTGAACTACCTCACACGCCAACAAGAATAATATCACTTGTCCCTTCTCAAACAGAATTACTTTTCGATCTGGGGATAAAAGAAGAACTGGTCGGAATCACCAAGTTTTGCATACATCCTGAAGGATTCTATAAAAATAAAACATTTGTTGGAGGAACAAAAAAAATTAATTTTGACAAAATATTTTTTTTGCAACCGGATCTTATTATAGGTAATAAGGAAGAAAATGAACAACACCAAATGGAAACATTAATGCAAGAATACCCGGTATGGATGAGCAATATCAAAAATCTGGATGACGCATTGGATATGATAATTAAAGTTGGAGAACTTGTAGGGAAGGGAAAAAAAGCCCTTGAAATAAGTGATCGTATTAATTTGCAGTTTAAAGAGCTTGAAACAATCATTAACAGAACGACTCCTCAAAAAAAAGTTGCTTATTTTATTTGGAAAAACCCTTATATGAGTATAAACGAAGACACATTTATTCATCATTTATTAAGTAAATTAAACCTTAAAAATGTGTTTCAAAACAATACATCTAGCCGATATCCTATAGTATCAGCAGATGATATAGCCTCTGAAAATCCTGATTATATTTTTCTCTCCTCAGAGCCTTATCCTTTTAAAGAAAAACATTTAAAAGAGTTTGCTGCTATTTGTCCTGAAACTAAAGTCATTTTAGTTGATGGTGAACTCTTTTCATGGTATGGTTCAAGGTTATTAAAAGTACCGACATATTTTAGAGAATTACTTTCTATATTACACGGAGATAGCTTATTTTTGCGAGCATAAAATCTTTACGCTTTCGTAATAGAATGAAGTATATCCTTTCTCTTGTTATCTCGTGTTTACTTGTTGTTCCATTTGTTTATTCACAAAAGGTAGGACTTGTTTTAAGTGGTGGAGGTGCGCGTGGAATAGCACATATAGGTGTCATTAAAGCTCTTGAAGAAAATAATATTCCTATAGATTTCATTTCAGGAACATCCATTGGTGCTTTAGTTGGCAGCTTGTATGCTATGGGGTATTCTCCCAAACAAATGGAAGAAATTGTTAACTCGCAAGAGTTTAGAAATCAGGCCACGGGAATTATCGATGAAAAATACACTTATTACTTTAAAAAGAAGGAAGACAACGCCTCATGGATCTCTTTAAAGTTCTCCATTGATTCAACCATTTCTGCAACATTACCTACCAGCCTGACCGGTTCAATTCCTTTAGAATTCGGTCTTATGCAAGGAACAGCAGCAGCTATTGCTAAAGCCTCTTATAATTTCGATAGCCTTTTTGTTCCCTTTAGATGTGTCGCTTCAGACATTGCAACGAAAAAATCAATTATTTTTAAAAGTGGAGATTTAGGACAAGCTGTCAGAGCTTCGTTTGCTTTTCCATTTTATTACGCACCTGTTTATTACAATGGCGCAATATTGTATGATGGAGGCTTATACAATAATTTTCCTGCAAATGTTGTTTTTGAAGATTTCTCTCCCGACATTATTATCGGCTGTAATGCTTCGGGTAATACAACTGAAGCCCCCTCAGATAATATATTATCTCATTTACGGACAATGGTTTCTACTACTACAAATTATAATCTTCCTTGTGAAAATGACATTCTTATTGAACCTGTTATACCCAATATGACCCTTTTTGATTTTAATCAAAGTCAAAATTTAATAGCTATAGGTTATAAATCCACGATGAATCAGATGGAGCAGATTAAACAACAAGTATCCCGCAGGATTGATAGAGATACTCTTAACAAAAAGAGGCAGGACTTTATAAGTCATCAAACAACTATCATCATAGACAAAATAGAAATAAGTGGTCTAAATTCCAATCAATCTGAATATGTAAAAAAAATACTTAAACCTAAAAAAGGCCTTATTGACATTAATAATCTGAAGACAAATTATTTCAGACTTGTCTCTGATGATAATATAAAAACAATCTTCCCACGGTTAAAGTTTAATCCTGAAACGGGCTACTACGACTTGTATCTTGATATTAAAAGGGAAAAAGATATTAAAACACAATTTGGCGGAAACTTTTCTTCACGTCCTATAAGTGAAGCCTTTATTGGTGCTCAATACAACCTTTGGGGACGCCAATCTCTCAGCTTCAATGCCAACACCTATTTTGGGAAATTATATAGTTCTGTTCAACTAAGGTTACGCTTGGATGTTCCTCAAAGGATACCTTTTTATCTCGAATCGGATTTTACCTATAATATATGGGATTTCTTTAAAAGCAGTTCAACATTTATTGAAGATAAAAAACCTTCTTATCTGGTACAATCCGATCAAAATTATGGTCTCAATATGGGTTTACCTGTTCGTAATAAAGGAAAAGTTTTAATAGGATCAGCGCTGGCGCATCTTGTAGACTTTTATTATCAAAGTAAAGTATTTTCACAAAATGATACTACTGACAAAACTACATTTAATGCATTTACATCTTTCATAAGTTTTGAATATAATAATTTAAACAGAAAACTTTATGCCAATGAAGGAAGTTATTTTTTAATAAAAGGAAGATTTGTAGATGGAACAGAACATACAATCCCCGGTTCGACCTCTATCAATAGAGATACGTCTAATGTACATCATCAGTGGTTTCAACTGCGAATGGTTTACGATACATATTATAAAAGAAGGGGCTTCCTTAAATTAGGGTTTTATGCTGAAGCCGTATTATCAAACCAACCATTCTTTTCTAATTACACTGCCTCTGTTTTATCTGCACCTGCCTTTGAGCCTTTGCAAGACAGCAAAACATTGTTTATAGAGCAATACAGAGCTTATAATTATTTAGGAACAGGATTAAAAAATATTATTAATATAAAAAAGAATATTGACCTACGAATGGAAGGATATATTTTTCAACCTTACCAGGAAATTCTTCCTACGCTTGGATTGGACGCTAATATAGGAAAACCTTTCCAAAAGCGTTATATCATTTTATCTACTGGCGCCATCTATCATAGTCCGGTAGGACCTATAAGTTTAAGTGTAAATTACTATGCCAAACGAGAAAATCCCTTTAGTATTCTTTTCCACTTTGGATATATCATTTTTAATAAAAAAGCAATCAATAATTAATTGAATTCAAATTGACAAATTAAAAAGGGCATTTAGCTTTTGATAAGAGCTTTGATAATATCCTCCACAGTTATTCCCTCTGCTTCGGCTTTATAGTTTCTAATGATCCTATGTCTTAAAATTGCAGGGGCCACTGCCTGAACATCTTCTATATCAGGAGAATATTTACCGTTAAAAGCTGCATTGCATTTTGCTCCGATTACTAAATATTGCGATGCCCTTGGCCCTGCCCCCCATGATAGATAATTGTTCACCATATCAGTTGCCATGGCCGTATTAGGACGGGTTTTAGATGCTAAGGCAACAGCATATTGCAAAACATTTTCAGGAATAGGTATCTTACGTATCAATTGCTGAAAAAAGAGAATATCTTCTGCATGAATTATTTTTTTCAGTGTTATATTTTTATTTGATGTGGTATTTTTTACGACATTCACTTCATCTTCAAATTTAGGATAGTCTAACCATACATTAAACATAAAACGATCGAGTTGAGCTTCTGGCAATGGATATGTCCCCTCTTGTTCGATTGGATTTTGAGTAGCTAAAACAAAAAATGGTTGCGAAATCTCATACCTTTTACCTGCAGCAGTAATAGAGCGTTCCTGCATACATTCTAATAAAGCTGATTGGGTTTTTGGAGGCGTCCGATTGATCTCATCTGCCAGAATGATATTCGCGAATAATGGACCTTTAATAAATTTGAAATGCCTGTCTTCATCAAGAATTTCAGTACCGATAATATCCGAAGGCATTAAATCAGGAGTAAATTGGATGCGGTTATATGTTAATCCAAGTACTTGTGCAATCGTATTTACAAGTAAGGTTTTGGCCAGACCGGGAACACCTATTAACAAACAATGTCCATGACAAAATATGGATATTAGTACATTCCTCACAACTTCATCCTGGCCAATAATTACTTTTCCTATTTCATTGTTAAGATCCTTGTAAATAACAACTAAATCATTTACCGCCTCAACATCAGAATTATATGTTTTATTTACCATTGAAAATTTATTTATTGAATTTTATTTCTTTGTAAACACGCCTTTAAAATTATTCTCACAGCTTGCCTCGGCCCTTGGGGGAGAACACTCAAATTATTTATTTCTCCTAATTCTATAAAGATATTAATCAGGGCTTCAGCCAATTTTTAATTACGTCTGTGCATTGAAGTGAATCGGAGATGTATTCCTTTTTAATGTTTATTGCAGTTGTAAGTTGCTTTTCTCGTATCCATTTTTTAACAATACTATTTTGCTTTTCAGAAAGAGCTGACGACTGAATCTTTTGATAATCATCCTTTAAATTTGCTTTGTGAGGCTCTGTTCTCGATTTTAAATACAATATATGATAGGCTTGTGAACCATCTGCTAACGGAATAAGAACCGGCTTTGAGTATTCGTTTACTTTTAATTTATCAATATGAAAAAACAGTGTAGGTTCCAGCTGAGAAGGCTCGTACTTTGTTGTCCCTGTTTGTGTATTTACAATTATTCCACCATTGTTTTTTGTTTCTGCATCGTCAGAATAAAGCAGAGCCGCTTGTGCAAAATTTACAGTTCCCTTATCCAATAGATCGTGAATACTATCCAAAAATAAATTTGCTTTCTGTAAGCTTTCTGAAGAAAACTTAGGTTTTAAGAGTATGTGTCTCACATTTATTTGTTCTCCCCTTCTCTCTATTAATTGGATAATGTGATACCCATATTGAGTTTCAATTATTTTCGAAATTTCTTCGGGCTTTAAACTAAATGCCACTGATTCAAACTCCGGAACCAAATCTCCTCTGCCTACAAAACCTAATTCACCTCCTTTTTTGGCTGACATAATATCTTCAGAATACAATGTAGCAAGGGCGGCAAAATTTTCACCTTTTAACATCCTTTCCCTGAAAACATTTAATTTATCGTATACTTCCTTCTTTTCTGCTTCTGAAAGTTTAGGCTTACGCACAATCTGACCTATCTCTACTTCTGCGTTAATTAAAGGGATACTGTCTTTAGGAATTTTTTCAAAATACTCCCTCACATCAGAAGGGGTAACATTCACTCCTGTGGTGATCTTAGCTTGCATTTGTTGAGTAAGAAGTTGATTGCTTATCAGCTCTTTAAACTCACTTTTAATTTCAATAATTGATTTTTTATAATATTCTTCTAATTTTTCCTGCGACCCAATCTGGTTAATAAAATATTTTATCCTTTTGTCTAATTCAGTAGTTACCTGGCCTTCAGAAACAACCAAACTATCATTTTTTGCCTGATTTAAAAGGAGCTTTTGAAAAAGCATATCATTTAAAATCTGACATTTCATTTTTGGAGATTGCGAAGGATCAATAGCATTTCCTTGTGATAAATATTGGGCATACTGAGCTTCAATTTCTGATTCCGTTATAATATTATCTCCAACAACAGCAACAATCTGATCTATCACCTTTACATTATTAGTTTGAGCAGAGGCCCGGTTCGGTATTATCAGCAATAATAACAGAAACAAATGAATCAATATTTTACTCATAAAATGAATTGAAAAAAAATTAGTATTTGATTGATGTGCGCAAACTGAACTAGAATGTTTCAAAATCTTTATTATTTAGAGCTTCAAGATAGGTTTTCTTTTCCATCTCCTGAATTAATTTAAGCTTCCGTTGATTAAGGATAATATTTTTAATATTCTCTTTTTCAAAACTTATTGGAGATAAACTATCCTTAATTTTAAATCCTTTAATATGTACAAAGTAAATAGCTGAAGAGTCTACAATTTCAATAAAACGGTTATTCTTTAAATACTGTTCTTTGTCGTATGTTTTAATGGGTATTTCCTTTAACAAATCATCAAACAAAAGCCAGATATTATCATCAAGGAAAAAATTGATGGCATATTGATGACAATAATCTTCAAGTAAGACGCGATCTTTAGGATTTTCAGATTTATACCATTGTTTTACCTTTTCAATTTTAGGCGAACTTTTTTCTAATTTTAAATATAAAACCTTAATAATATTATCCTTCAACTCAAAATCACTTTGATTATTTCTGTAATATTCTTCTATTTCGTGAACAGAAACAACGGTATCTAATTTTTGCTCGATCAATTCCTTTTCATAAGCAAACAAAATTAAAGAATTCCTATAGTCTTCAAGTTGCTTATCAACGTTCTTTTTCTCTGCAGATAGATTATTTTCCGCTTTGTTTAACAGTACCTGTTGCCGTATCCAATTATCAATATAATTCTTAACAATCACAACACTGTCTTGTGCACTGGTTGCAGCAGGAACGAGATCTTTTAAGTCTGTACGATACAAATATTTATTAAAAGCACGTACTACTATCTCTTTTTTACTTTCCTCATTTTTAAACAAATTGCAAGAGGTAATAAAAAAAAAAAGACAAAAATGTACTACTTAAAGTGAAAAATTTTAATAGCCTAAAACGCATCAAACAAGTGTTATTTATTTTATAAACCGTTATTGACCAACAGTAGATAAGACATCATCATGAACAACGACAGGGAATTTCTTTTTTAAGGAATCTATCCAGACTTTTTCCAACTGCGCCTGATAATCTGCAGTAACCAAACCTTTAGCTTCTTCAAGGGTCTTAGGTTGTGGCGCAAGTTTATTTTTTACTACCACAAATACGACAGTTTTACCTTTATCCATGTTATCGGTTATGCCTTTCTCCCATTTAATTCCATCAATGATCTCATTATCTGTAACAGAAAATTTACCTTCTTTAATTGTGAGATTAAGAGCAGACGTTTTATTAATCTCCTCCAGGATTTTTTCATTGCTCTTTTTCTTCTTCACTAACGCTCTAACTTGTTTAGCTATATCTGCATTTGCACAGTTGTAGACAGCAGCGTCCAAGCGTTCGTTCCACATGTAATTATTTTTATGCCCGTCATAAAAAGCTTTTAACCCAACGGAGTCTTTAATTGCCTTGGACCATACCTTTCTGTCTGTTAACTCAAATAATAAGATGCCATCTCTGTACTCTTGCATCAGGGCTTTAAATTCCGGATATTTTATATCCAACCTGCTTTCTTCAAAAGAAATACAACTTTCACTCGTGAATTGTTCATATAATACATTTACCATAGATTGAGCTGTAGCATTTCTTCGGCTTGCCTGATGATCGGCAACATACTTCGCAAAGTCTTGCTGGCTATATTTCTTATCAAGTAACGAAAATAAAGTTTTATTTAATTTTTGTGCTTTATCTATAGTCCATTTTCCTTTTACTAAAGAAGAATCTATCACATTATTAAACTCTTCCAATGCCTTCTTGTCTTCTTTAAAATTGTATTCTTTTTTTACACGATTGATAAAAGAAGTACGGCTTAATTCAGATCTGGAATCCTTGCTGATTTTAGCTTTTAAATCGGACTGCAAATCCTCAAATTTGCCAACTGGTTTTTTCTCTAATCTCTTGATGATATGCCATCCATATGCTGTTTTTATTGGTTCAGAAATATCGTTATTGTTTTTTAAAGAAAAGGCTACTTTTTCAAATTCAGGAACCATACGTCCTGTACCAAAAAATGGCAATACGCCTCCATTTTTTGCAGATCCAGGATCGTCAGAAAATTGTTGTGCTAAATCTTCAAAACGTTTTCCTGATTTAAGCTCTTTGGAAATTTCGTCGATTTTGTTTTTAGCTTTTATTGAATCTTCTGCCGACATTCCAGGAGGGGTCTTTATCATAATATGAGCTACATGAATTTCGCCTTGCGCCTCTCTGATATCTGACACTTTTATTAAATGGTATCCAAAGCGTGTTCGAACAGGCATTGACACTGAGCCAACTTTTGTTTTAAAAGCTGCAGACTCGAAAGGATACACCATTTGCAAAGCAGTAAAATAACCTAAATCCCCACCATTTTCCTTAGCCGAGGGATCGTCTGAAGTTTCTTTTGCAATAGCAGCAAAATCAACATTTTTAATGATGCGCTCTCTTATCTTAAGAGCTTTATTATAGGCAATCAAAGTATCTTTCGGAAGTGCATCAGAAGATATTTTTATTAAAATATGGCTCGCTCTGACATCTTTCATTAAACGATCATAAGCTTCACGAATCAACTTTTCGGAAACATCCTTATCTACTAAATAGGGTTGAGCAAGTTGTTTACGATAGCCAGCCAATTCATTTTTAAAACTGGTACTTGTATCCAATTGAAGCTCCTCGGCTTCTTTAACTTTTAATTTATAGTTAACATATAATTCAAGGTAATCTTCCAGCGTTTTTTTATCAAATGTGGCATCCTTTATATTGTTTTTCTTGTAAACCTTTTCGAACTCTGACTTGGTAATATTTTCGCCTGAAATGGTCATTAAAACAGGATTTTTTTTATCTTGGGCAATAGCATTACTAACCAAAAAGGCAGATGATCCCAATATTAAAAAGTTAATAATTGATTTCTTGTTCATGAGTACTTGATTATTATTAAATAAAAATTGATAACGTATATTATAATTTTCCCAAAGTTAAGTATTGTTTGACAATAACAAATCTGTTAAAAAAAATTAACAAGATTTAACAATATTCTACCTTGAATAATTAGGGGCTTCTTTTGTAATTGTAATGTCGTGAGGATGACTTTCTCTGACACCTGCAGCAGTAATTCTTATAAATTTTGCTTGTTGAAGTTTTGTAATATTAGAAGCTCCGCAATAGCCCATTCCTGCTTTCAAACCGCCAATAAGCTGATAAATAACTTCTGATAATTTTCCTTTGAAAGGTACCCGTCCAACAATACCTTCCGGAACAAGTTTTTTTATGTCGTCTTCTGCATCCTGGAAATACCGGTCTTTAGATCCTTGTTCCATTGCTTCGATGGAGCCCATTCCACGGTAGGATTTAAATTTACGGCCTTCAAAAATTATGGTCTCTCCAGGGGATTCTTCTACGCCTGCAAATAAAGAACCAGCCATAATACAATATGCCCCTGCAGCTATAGCTTTGGCTATATCACCTGTAAAACGTATTCCTCCGTCGGCAATAACAGGAATACCTGTTTCCTTTATAGCCTGAGCAACTTCATAAACCGCTGTTAATTGAGGAACCCCAACACCTGCAATAATTCTTGTTGTACAAATTGAACCGGGTCCGATACCAACTTTTACAGCATCTGCTCCAGCTTTCACTAATGCTTTAGCAGCATCACCGGTAGCAATATTACCTGCAATAATTTGTAATGCCGGGAATGCTTTTTTTACTCTCTTTATCGAATCAATTACACCCTTTGAATGCCCATGAGCTGTATCAATTGATATTACATCAACACCCGCGTTAACTAAAACTGTCACCCTGTCTAATAAATCCACTGTGACTCCTACTGCTGCACCTACGCGCAAACGTCCTAATTCATCTTTACAAGAATACGGATGCGACTTAAATTTAATAATATCCTTATACGTTATTAAACCAATCAGTTTATTATTTTTATCAATAACAGGAAGTTTTTCGATTTTATAATCCTGAAGAATTACTTCCGCTTTTTTCAGATCTGTCGCTCCTGTCGTAGTAATTAAATTTTCCTTTGTCATAACTTCGGCCACCGGCCGATTATGATTTTTCTCAAAGCGTAAATCTCTATTCGTAAGAATACCAACAAGTTTCTTTTGATCATTTACAATTGGAATTCCACCAATTTTAAATTCCTTCATCAAAGCTAAAGCTTGCTTAATTAAAGCTGTTTCTAAAAGGGTAATCGGATCATGAATCATTCCACTCTCAGAACGTTTCACTTTGCGTACTTCACTAGCCTGTTGTTCTATAGTCATGTTTTTATGCAAAATACCGATCCCTCCTTCTTGCGCTATTGCAATTGCCAAATCAGAACCAGTAACAGTATCCATTGCTGCAGATACTATGGGAACGCCCATTTTTATTTTGCGGGTAAGATAAGTTGAGGTATCTACTTCACGGGGTAGTACTTCCGAATAAGCCGGGAGTAACAATACGTCATCGTATGTAAGGCCTTCAAGAACAAATTTAGTTGAATCTAATTTCATCTGGATATAATTTGATTTTTAATAGTCAGATGGAATTTGCATAAGTTCTATTCATCCCTGCTGGTATGTAATTACTATGCTTCATTTCATAAAGTTTTAAAATAAATTAAATTCACGCAAAGGTAACAAACAATTATGAAATAGCCATGCTTATTCTAAATCGCTAATAGATAATGAATATGGAACCTATTAATGTTTATAATTAAAAACAAACACGAATAAAAACATTTTTTATCTAATCAATGTAACTATGCCCTTCCTTTCTAAAGTTTTTCCACTGGTACCTGTAAAGTGCACAAAATATACATAAACATCTTGGGGTGATTTACTTCCACCACTAGTTCCATCCCAAGCTTGACGAGGATCGCTTGTTTCAAAAATTTTATTCCCCCACCGATTATATATTGTAAAGATGTAACTTTTAACTTCAGGATAAACATTTACAGGATAAAATTTAGGATTTTCTCCTTTCGGAACAAATGCATTTGGTACGAATAATCGTGGAGATTGCGTAATACAAAATTCATTTGAAGTGCTTGTATCCGGATAATTTTTTTTATAATTAATCACCGCCTGAACCTTATAACAAAACTCTCCTCTTCCATCTGTATAAGTAGAAACGTCATCTAAATAATTTACACTTCCAACAGAATTCACTTTAATAGGATTGCTATCCCAAAGCCCGTCAATACTACGGTATATCATATAACTACTATCCGACGTACTATATTCATTCCAAGTCATAGAATTAAGAAAATCATCTTCAGCTACAACGGAAATATATATTGTTCTACCTATATTTGAAGTAAGAGCCACAGCTCCACAATTATCAATTACCTCAATTTTATAAAAATAACTACTTTCTTGAGTTAATGCGGAGTTATCAGTAAAGGATATTGTACCCACTGAAGTTTTTGGTATTTCTTCTATTTTTTTATATGGACCACTGGCACTTAAAGACCGGGTGAGCCTATAGGCTGAAACATCTGCTAAACTATCAACACTGCCAATCACATTAACCCGATTCATCCCTGCAACAGTTACCAATTTAATATCAACAAACATTGGAGCAATCACGTTTCCTGTTGTTATAGATTTTTTATTAGAGAAAGATGGATTTATGGTTGCTAAAACGGGTATTGCTTTAATATAATAATCATAGGTGGTAGATTGACTCAGGCCGGTATGGACGTAGCTTGTTGAGTTACTATCTACAGTAGCTACAAGAATTGAATTTACATATATTTCATAATTCTTTACTCCTCCGGGCCAGTTCAAATACTTGTTCCATGTTAGGGTAGCACTGCCATTACAAATATTGTTTGTAACGGATAGAAAAATGGTTTGATGTTTTAAAAGGCCAAACCTCGTAAATTTGCCACAGCTATCAAATGGCATCAGCACATAAGCTTTAGATCCTGTGCTTGGATCAGAAACCTGATCCGCATAGAATGTTGAATTTCTCCCATACACTGTATCTAAAGTAATTGGATCGGAAGTAGCATCTTTATAGGTTAGAATATAATAACCTTTGGTATCCTTAGCAGGATTGACAGGCCAGGTAATATTAACTTTTCCTGTCAGTACATTAACTGTTACAGTAGTTATCTCTGTAATTCCGGGACCTGTAATATCGTCAAAACCCTCTTCCACAGATGACGTAATAATGCAAGTTCCGTTATTTGTTTCAACTTTATATCTTGGGTTTGAGCAATAAATAATTGTATCTGAATAATTTAAATTAGTGGTCGAAGTAATCTTCGACCAATTTCCTGAGCCCAATTTAAATTCCCGATATACATTGTAATTATTTAAAGGAGAATTTACAGGATCAAAGCTATTCCATGAAAGATCAGTTACCGGGCCATTTCGATTGGTACTTAATAAAATCGTACTTAAAGTATCTGATAAGCTCCCACCATTACAAGTACTTAATGCCTTTATATAATAAAATATTTTCTTGTCAGAAGCCAATGCTCCTGCATGAAGAAATGAGTTTTGATTAAAGGAAGGTATAGTCGCAAGTGAACTATAAGGTCCATTAAATAAATATGAAAAGAATATTTCATATCCTGAGAAACATGCTCCGGGAGGAGATACGGGGCTTGCCCATGTAATAGTAACATCGCCGTTTGGCTCAACTGAGTTGCAGAGAAGTGTGGGTGAATTCTGGGCAAACAGAGGAGTCCCAAAAAGCACATGAAAAAGCACAAATAAATTTACTGCAAATTTTTTTTTCGACATCTATCTTCAAAAAATAAAAATACACCTGTTAACCACTAATAAATTTAAAAATTAAGCCATTAGTTATTGAGAATATCATTTATTTTTTTCCAACAACTAATTCTGTCATGGATTCTTCTTGTAAATATTTATTAGCTAAAACGCGTAATGTTTCAGCTGTAATCGTCTTAATCGTATTTATAAAATTAGTATAATATTCATAACTGAGATCATACGTAACAATGCCCTTAAGTTTATCTGCCAATTCAAAAGGACCGTCTACACTACGTAAAAACGTTCCTAAAATATAATTTTTTACTAATTGCAATTCTTCTTCAGGAATCAATTCAGTTCTCAAACGTTTTAACTCAAAATATATTTCGTCAATCGCTTTTTGACAAACGTCAACACCTGTTTCTGTTGTAATGAAAAAGTAACCTTCCTGATTATTTGAAGCAACAGCCGATCCTATACCATAAGTATATCCTTTGTCTTCGCGGATATTAGCCATTAACCGAGAACCGAAATATCCTCCTAAAACAGTATTTAATATCTGCATTCCAAAATAGTCAGGATGCAATTTATTAAATAATATTTTTCCAATGCGAATAGCGGATTGAATAGAATCTTCTTTTGAAATAAGTTGTTTTTTTTGCTTTGTAGACTGACTATTGAATATCCCGGCGCTTTCAATCTTACTATTCGATGTCCAATCCTTTGCTCCTATATATTTATTTAATTGCTGTATTACTTCATCGCTTACTTTTCCAGAGGCAATAACTTTACAATTATCCGCAGTATAAAACTGTTTATAAAATGTAATTAAATCGCTCTGATTCAAATTATCATAATCTTGACTTGTGGCATAATATCCATAAGGATGTTCAGTTCCAAAAATCAATTCGGCAAACTTTTTTCGCGCAACAAAATCAACACGCTCATTATCTACAATTAAATGTAGTTTTTTATTTTGAATATACGTTTCCAATTCTTTTTGAGGAAATATTGATTGAGTTAAGATCTCCTTTAAAAGAGGAAGTGTTTGCTCCAGATATTTAGTTAAAGTATACACTGTTACAGAAGACCAATCTGCCCCATTTTCGGTATGAAAAAAAGCGCCGTAATAATCCATTCCATTAGCAATTTCATCTGCTGAATGCAATTGCGTTCCTTCATTTAACATACTATTTACCGCCGAAGAAACAAGACGTTTAGATTCGTACCAGCATCCTGCCCGAAAAAGCATCTCTATTTTAACTAAATCCTGAGTTCCACTATTTATTACGTAAAGAGGAATGTTATTGTCCAGCTTGTGTTCTGCCGCTTCAATGATGTCCATATGTTGTACCTGTTTAAATGCAGGTGGAAGGCTTCTATTAAGTGTTTCCATAATGTTGTTTTTAATAAACTAATTGCTTTTTGTAATGTAATGCAATATCGAACAGTTGGCATCTCTAAATAGTATATTCGCTTGCTCTTTTATTTGTTCCGGTGTTACGGCCAGAAATTTATTAATTTCTTCATTTACTAATGATGCATTACCAAGTAACTCTGCAAAGGCTAATCCCATAGCTTTGTTTAGAACATTCATTTCCGAAAATTGTCTCTGTGATTCTAATTTGTTTTTAACTTTCGTCAACTCGTCAAGAGATACTAACTCATTTTTGATCTTATTAATTTCTTCCTTAATAGCTGCTTCAGCATCTTTGATCTCAACTCCCTTTACTAATTTACCTTCAATAACCATTAATCCTTTATCAAAGTCACCGGTTGCATAAACATCTAATTCACTGAACAGTTGTTTCCCTTTAACCAACTCCTTATAGAATCTTGCCGACTTACCACGAGATAGGATATCTGCCAGCAAATCGGTAGCATAATACGCTTCGTCTATGCGGGCACAACAATGATAAGCCATATATAAAGCATTTACAGGCACTTCACTTTCGCGTGTTTGAAAACGAAATTCTGTTTGTTCTGGCTCTACAGGTAGATTACGATTATTATCAGGACCGGGAGGAATAGAAGCAAACCATTTTTCACACAATTGTTTTACCTCATCTGATTTAATATTGCCTGCTACTACCATGATAGCATTATTCGGACAATAATATTTTTTAAAAAAAGACTTCACATCGTCCAATGTTGCATTTTGAATGTGCGATATATCTTTACCTATCGTTGCCCATTTATAGGGATGAACTTTATAAGCTAAAGGACGCAGTAGCAGCCAAGCATCGCCAAATGGCTGATTTAAATATCTTTCTTTGAATTCTTCTATTACCACGCTTCGTTGCACCTCCAGGCTTTTTTCGGTAAAAGCCAGGCTTAGCATTCTGTCAGATTCAAGCCAGAAAGCTGTTTCAATATTATTTGCAGGCAGGGTGACATAATAATTAGTTACATCATTATTCGTAAAGGCATTATTTTCTCCTCCCGCTCTTTGCAATGGCTCATCATAGCTGGGAATATTAACTGAGCCCCCGAACATTAAATGTTCAAATAGGTGAGCAAATCCTGTTTGTTCAGGATGTTCATCGCGGGCGCCTACATTGTATAAAATATTAATAGCAGCTAAAGGTGTTGATTTGTCTTCATGAACAAGAATCTTTAAACCATTCGGCAATACAAATTTTTCAAAATTAATCATCCTCCAATATTTATTACAATTTTAAATACTATCACAAATTTGTTGTTTTTTGATACAAAACTCTTCCCAGATTTCCTGCAAAATTTGAGCAGCAGGTTTAATATCTTCAATGATACCTGAAACCTGTCCAATCTCTAATTCTCCTTCTACTAAATCACCTTCAAACATTCCTTTTTTGGCCCTGCCTTTACCTACTATTTCCCTTAACTCATCAACACCGGCACAATTATTTTCTGCTTCTTCTATTTGTTTATAAAATTCATTTTTCATTAATCTTACAGGAACAATTTTTTTTAATGCTAAAATTGTCCCGCCTTCTTCCGTGCTAATAATTTTTTTTTTAAAATTTTGGTGGGCTGAAGACTCATCTGAAGCAACAAAACGACTACCAATTTGAACGCCATCAGCTCCTAATATCATTGCAGCCAACATTGCTTTCCCGGTGGCAATTCCTCCTGCGGCAATAACGGGAATCTGCACTGCTTCTCTTACCATTGGAACCAGACACAAAGTTGTAGTTTCCTCTCTGCCGTTATGTCCTCCGGCTTCAAATCCTTCTGCAACAATAGCATCCACGCCAGCTTCTTCTGATTTTTTTGCAAACTTTGTATTCGAAACCACATGAACCACAATAATCCCTTTATCTTTCAAATATTTTGTCCATTTTCGTGGATCACCGGCAGATGTAAATACAATTTTCACCCCTTCTTCCGCTATTACCTGCATAATTAGATCTATGTCAGGATAAAGTAAGGGAACATTTACACCAAATGGATTTTCACATTTCGATTTGCATTTTCGAATGTGGTCACGCAATACATCAGGATGCATAGATCCTGCCCCAATTAAACCCAAGCCACCGGCATTACTTACCGAAGAAGCCAGTTCCCAGCCACTGCACCAAACCATGCCTGCCTGAATAATAGGATATTTTATTTTAAAGAGCTTTGTAATACTGTTCTTCATCTAAAGAAAAAATTAATGTTGAGAGGAAAAATACGCTACACAAAATTAGAATATTAAGTGCAATTAAATGGTTTCTATCTGTTTATTTATTTATTCAATAAGGATTTCAAAGCGTATTTTTTAATTTTTTTAGCCCAAATATTTGTTTTTATATTATCTGCTGCCTATTTTTGCGAATATAGTCTTAAAAAAAATGCGCAATTTTTTACTTGTTTTGTTTATTTTGGCCTCTCAACTGGTTTTTTCTCAAAGCTTTAGAAAGAAGCTGGAATTAGGTGTAGTCATAGGAACCACTCATTGCTTATGCGATGTAAGTGGAAACTCTTTTATAAAAAAAGATTTGGGAGCCATTTCGGATTTTCAATATTTACAAGCCGGATTGGCCGCTGGTACAACACTGAGATATCAATTTTCAAGATTATTAGCTATAAGAGGAAATATTAACTATGCTCAGGCAAGAGGTAATGATAGTCAATCTAACGAGGTAGGAAATAAAGGTAGAAACTTAAGCTTTGCAACTAACATTTATGAAGTTACTTCCACTTTAGAATTTCCATTGATTTTTCAAAGTTCTGCAGTGTCAAGATATGTCAAAAGCAAACGAGGTAGAAATGAAAGTAAATTTTATGGCTTTTTAGGAATTGGATTCCTGTATTTTAACCCGACAGCCACTTATAAAGGTGCTGTTTATGATTTACAACCGTTAGCCACTGAAGGTGTTAAATATTCTAAATATACCCTCTCAATTCCTGCAGGATTAGGATATTCCTATTCATGGGCGAGAAAATATAAAGTAGCCATTGAGATTGGCTTTCGAAAAATATTTACAGACTATATAGATGATATTAGCGATAAATACATTGAACCTGCTGTTTTAAGACAAAATAATCCTGGCAATGGAGATATTGCTGTAGCCTTAGCTAACCGTGCAACAGAAGGTGGAGATCCCTTTAAAGAGGGCTATGGAAATTATTTACCCGGACAAAAAAGAGGCAATCCTAAAAATAATGATTTTCTAATTATTTCGACTGTACAATTTAATTATATATTGAATGCAAAAAGAAGAAGCCACAGAGCTAAGTTCTAATTAATTATTCTGTTTAAATCTTTTGTAGAACTGGCTTATTTTTGATAATGGTTTTCTACTTAGTGTAAATATACCAGGCTTTATTCCATTGATTTTCCAAGCTAATCGATCTTCCTTATTTGCTCTTATCCTGTTTAACAGACTTAAATTACTTTTTCCACCAACACGCATTTTAATGATCACTTCAGGTAAATAAGAAGTAGATATTTTATGTTTATGCAGAAAGCGGAGCATCAACTCATAGTCTGATGCTGATTTTAAAGAAAGATTATATACCCCGAGCATATCAAATACATGTTTTTTAACAAAAAATGTCGGATGAGGAGGCATCCATCCTTCAAAAAACAATCCGGGTTTATATGATTTAGATTTCCAATAGCGAATGGTTTTATTTAAATTGTTTTTATCAACATATAATAGGTCGGCATACAAACTATCCGTGTTATTTGTCTTAAATTCCTTCACCACTTTTGATATAACATTTGAATTAAAATAAACATCATCTGAATGCAGTAACCCAACGATATCACCGGTAGCCAATAAAATTCCTTTGTTTATACCATCATACAAGCCTTTATCTTTTTCCGAAATAATTCTGGCTATTTTATTCTCATATTTTTTAACGATACTCATTGTTGAATCTGAAGACAGCGCATCTATAATAATATATTCTATATTTGGATAATCCTGAGAAATAACTGACAGAATAGTATCTTCAATTGTTTCCTCACTATTATAGCAAACAGTAATAATTGATACTTTCATTCGTATAATAAATTATTGTTTTTTATCATGAACAAGCATTTTTACTCCACAATTCTTTCTCTTATTTTAATGGCAGGGTTTCCCTGGTAAATCGAGTATTCTTTTAACTCTGATCTTGCTACTGAGCCGACAGTTAATATAGAATGCGATTTACATTTTACATTAGGACAAACGGTCGCATTTGCACCTATCCAAACACCTTCTTCCAATACAATATTCCCGATGGTTAAATCAAAAGATTCTTTTTTGTAATTGTGATTCCCTGTTAGCAAAAGAGCTCCTTGAGAAATACAAACATTATCACCTATCACAACTAAACATAAATTATCTATCCAAACCTTTTCTCCTATCCAAACATTATCTCCAATAGTAAGCAACCATGGATACTTTATATTTACGCTTGGCTTTATTAAAACATTCTTCCCAACTTTTGCCCCAAAAAACTTTAATAAGAACACTTTAATTCCACTAAAAGTAAAGAAGGGATTTATAAAAAAAACGGCATTAACAAAGTACCATGAAGCACGAGAAATAATATGGCCTCCGGGTAAATACCAATCATTATTAAACAAGTCTAATCTGGTTTTTTTCATATATTTTTTTTATTTAGAAAACAATAAACGATTTTGACCAATTACACTCACATCATTTTTTATAAGATGCGCATATGTATATGCGCTTTTTGACCAAATATTGTATTCTTCCTGATCCATCTCTCCGCATGTGTTTAAAACATCAACAAACTTCTTATAATTCGTTAATTCAATATCCCACCCAACTTTCTTTTCTTCCAAATTCAGCCATGGAGTCCTGTCGCTCACTATTACCGGACAACCTAAAGATAAAGACTCAATTATTACATGTCCAAAATTTTCATTTAATGTAGGAAAAAGTAAAAAATGATTATTTAAAAATGCAGATTCAATATCATAATGATTAATAGCTCCTTTATATATTACTTCAATATTTTTTGGTAAAACAACTATCATTTTTTTTATCCGACTCCAGTAATCTAAATCTTCAACGGGACCATATATTTCAAACTTTACTTTAATGTTTTTATTAATCTCTTGCAAATAACTTGTTGCCAATAATAATTGTTTCTTCCTGGTAATTCTGGAAAGATAAATCAGGTTAAGTTGATCCGGTTTCTTTTCCCTTGGAGTTAATCCCACATTTCTTAAATACGATAAATTTAATGCTGTTACAACATTAATAGCATTGCCAAAAACGTTTTTAATTTCCAGTTTTTCCTTCTCTGTAGAAGCATGCCAGATGACACCTTTATATATATTGAATGTTTTCACAATTATTAAATAAAAATATTTTTTAATAAACTTAAGAGATAAAGCCGGCTCCGATAACATACCTCTGGGTGCCAAAACTATTGTCTTTTTACTTTTGTAGATTTTGGCAATTATCATTGGAAGAATAGTAAAATAATAGGAGAAAAAACTATTCAAATAAATGGTATCAAAATCTTCTTTTAGGATCATCTCTTTAATAAAAGAAAAGGAAATATTGGATTTCGATAAATAAAACACTCTGGTGCCACTGGATAAAATGTTCCATTGATTACTTATAATATTTGTATATGGCGTTTTAACCCTATAATCGGTATCCGAAGTTATTACAGAGAAATCAAATTCTTCCCTGAAATGAGAAATAATATTTGTAACAGATCGTATCGGCCCTCCGGCTCTGTAACCTGGCTTATACCAATCGATAAAAACCAAAATTTTCTTTTTGCTATTTCCTCCAACATCAGGAACGTTATCGTCTTTAAAAGAAAATAATCTCCTGTTCTGATCAATTATATTTTTATCATTCGTATAATTAAAAACAAACTCACTGGCTTTTCTCGATCTATCATCGAATTCATCTTGAGATAAACTACAAAAGCCATGAATAAAATCGATAAATTGAGATTCTTGCTCTAATGAAATATCTGCTCCGATTTCTTTGCTTTTCAAATCACGCCAGGGAGTTCTGTCGCTTATAAGAACCGGGCATCCGGCGCTGAGAGATTCAAGAATAATATGGCCGAAGTTTTCTCCTAAAGTAGGAAGTAATAACAGATGGTATGTTTGTAGTACATCGTTGACCTTGTTTTTTTCCAGAAAAGACTTATATTCTACCTTTATATTTGGAGGTAAACTATTTATTATTTCCAAACACTCCTCCCAATATTTATTATTGTAAATGGGGCCATAGATATCCAGAATAGCTTCATCTTTTACCTTAGAAAGAAGTACTAATGCATACTTTAAATTTTTCTCAGGCGCAATTCTTGAAATATAAACCAATCTTAATTTTCCCGGTTCTTTTTCTCTTTTTTTGAGTTTGTTTATCCTATCTATGGATAATAAATTAAGTGCCGTTCTTATGGCTATTTCTTTACCTAATTTCTTTTTTATATCATTTGCTTCGGCATCTGAGCTTGCATGAAAATGTACCTTTTTAAATATTCCCAGCCAGCTAAATACCTTGATAAAAAAAACTTTCTTTGCAGTTTTTATAGACAGCGCTCCATCTGCCAACATTCCTCTGGGCGCAAGAATTATTTTTGTATTACTATTGCCCAGCCATAATAAAACGAGAGGCAGAATAGTGAAAAATGTTGAAAACAAACTATTAAAGTAAATAACATCATACGTATTATTCTGAAGAATATGTCGTATGTGTTTTACTTTTGATAATGAATCAGAACAATAAAAAACGGGAGTACCATCCAATATATTCCATTCATCACTTTTAACAGTGGAATATGGAGTTATATCAGTATAATCTGTATCCCTTGTTACTATGGAAAAATCATACTCATCTTTTAAATGAGAAATAATATTGGCACAAGATTGTATAGGCCCGCCTGCTTTATATCCGGGCAAATACCAATCAATAAAAACAAGTATTTTTTTCTTATTCAATTGCTACTTTATTTTCAGTTAACCAATTTGACAAAACGACAAATATCCATATCCTGGCCCAATTAATTTTTTTGTCTCCTTTTAAAAAAGCCATCCAATAATCCATAAGTACCTGGTTATTGAAAAAATTATTCTCTCCGAGCTTGGCTATTTTCTGTTCACAAAAGTCTTTTAATTCATTTCTTAACCAGGAATCCCATGGAAATAAAAATCCCATTTTAGGCCGATGTGCAATTTCAGGTGGCAATAAATCACCTAAGGATTCTACAAGAAGTTTTTTAGTGTATGTGGGAAATTTGTATTCGTCCGATACACCTAAAACATATTCTACCAGTTTGTAATCCAAAAAGGGCACTCTCACCTCCAGTGCATGTGCCATGCTCATTTGATCTGTATCTCGTAACAAAACATTCTGCATGTATGTTGAAATCTCGGCAATCGAAACCTTACTTAAAAAAGCGTGGTCCGGAGAGTCCGGAGAAAACTGAGTTTTCAGTAACAAATAAACAGAATTTTCAGGCAGGTCATTTTGATTCAAAATTTTTGCAATTAAGTCATCACTTAAAAACTGTCTCGAAATAGGATAAGTAGAAGAAAAATTTCCATCCGAAAGAGAAAGTAATTGATGAATTTTTTCTGATGAGACAGTATCTTTTACACTCTTAAGAAGCTGGCCCATTCCTTTTCTTAATCTCAATGGCACGCTCCATAGTGGTTGATTATTATTTAACTTAACACTCCTTTTAAATATATCATATCCGGCAAACAATTCATCTCCACCCAAGCCGGACAATGCCATGGTTATCCCTGCCTCTTTTGTAAGTTTTGATACAACATACGTATTTAAAGCATCTGCTGTCGGATGATCAAAAGCTTTTAAACCTGAAGGTAATTCATTTAAAAAATCATTGGGGGTTAATTTTAATTCATGGTGATCTGTATTAAATTTCTTAGCTGCCATTTTCGCGTATTTGGCTTCGCTATACTCGCTTTCATCAAAGACAACAGAAAAAGTCTTCACCTTTTTATTGGAGACTTGAGACATTAAACCAACAATTGCACTGGAATCTATTCCTCCTGAAAGAAAAGCACCAAAGGGGACATCGCTTATCAATCGTCTTTCCACCGATGCAAGTAATAATTCTTTTATGTCCTTTCCCACTTCCTCATAACTTTTACCTTCAGAATCAGCGCTAATATTATTTTTGAGATTCCAATATTCTGTTATGCTAAACTCCTTTTCGGATATTCGCATATAGTGCCCCGGCATAAGCATATAAACATCTTTAAGTATAGTATTGGGAGCGTGCACTGTCTGGTATCTGAGAAAATCAACTATGCCCTCTTTACTTGCTATACGGGGAACTATTCCGGAGGCCATTAAGGCTCTTACTTCAGAAGCAAATAAAACGTTTTTTTCGTTTTTATAATAATACAATGGTTTTATACCTAATCTGTCCCGAGCCACAAACAACTCTTTGGCTTGCTTATCCCAAATAGCAAAGGCAAACATACCATTTAATAAACTTAAGCACTCTTTTCCCCATTTCTGGTATGCTGCCAATAAAACCTCCGTATCTGAATTTGTTTTAAATTGTATTTCTGAGGAACCATTTGGAGATGCAGATATCTTCTTTTTAATTTCCTGAAAATTATATATTTCTCCATTAAATACAATTGAATAGCGTCCGTCACAACTTTCCATAGGCTGATGACCTGCTGAAGATAAATCGATGATGGACAAGCGCCTGTGACCCAAAGCAATATTTACATCTGTAAAATAACCTTCGTCATTAGGACCACGATGAATCAGGGTATCATTCATCCTTTTAATAAGCTCATTGGCTTTTTGCACCTCTTCCAGCCCATATATACCGCTTATTCCGCACATAGATTTTTTTATTAACTATATACAAAAATAGAATTTAAACTAGTCTTTTAATAATTTAAATGCCGGGATTAAAATCATAAGCAAAGCGGGTGACTGGGCTAACCCCATGAGTTTCCGGGCAAACACATAGCAGATGGAATAATTACCAGATAAAGATCCAATAAGTATAAATAAAAATGCAAAGAGGAAAACACTGGCAAAAAAAACAAGCATCCAGTATATATAAGCTGTTTTTCTAAATAGTATGTAGATGCTTAAACATCCAAAAAATAAATAAATAAAAGCACAGGCAATCGTCAAATACCATTTTAAAGAATAAAGCGCCAAATAAGTAAAAGATACTATTGACGCTTTTAAAGGTGATAATCCATGGCTTTGAATACTAAGGATGTTTTGTAATATTTTATTAATAGAAACAAAAATAAAATCCCTTTTTAAACCCATTAAAAACATGAAAGCCACAATGCCTGCTGTAAGTAAATACTTAGAATACCGGGTCATTGATGCCTTTTGTTGTTCCTTTAATTACCTGACTTGAGGATCTCAAGCCATCCAGGAATAGGCGCTTCACCATTCTTATGATAAATATAATAATAAAGGCCATCGGTCGCACCCCCTCCATCCCATGAATTGTCATAGCTGGCTTTAGAGTAGATTAATGTTCCCCATCGGTTATATATCGCCAATGAAGAATTGGGTACAATTCCCTGAATGACAAAACAATCATTTTTACCATCCTTATTTGGTGTGATTATATTGGGAATAAAATTCCTGTTACATCCCGAAATTACAACAGTGTCACTAACCATACATCCATTGGGAGCAACGGCTTTTACTATATATGTTCCAGGCTGAATCACTAAAAATTGGGGCCCCTTTGTATCGTCCTGCCATTGATAATCTGTAAACCCTGGTTGTGCTGTTATAAAAAATTCTGTTCCTTCACATATTAAGGAATCACCTCTCAAAATAAATTCAATCTTAGGTCGAACTTTAACAGTAACAATATTGGAAATTGCGGAAGAACAGCCTCCGTTAATTACAATAGCCCTATAATAAGTCTCTGCCTGTAAATTAGAAGTGATGAGAACATCAGCAGATGCACCGGGAATATTAACCCAATTAGAAGCAATGGTAGTGTCATTCGATTGTTCCCACTGAACAATACCATTATAACCTGTTAAGGTAACTTTTGTAGTTGAATTATAACAAACAACATCGACAGGCCCTGCTGCCTTTCCCCCTACTGAGGGAGTATAAATAGTTATTGAAGCTACAGATGAGTTGGCAAGCGCACAAACTCCACTTTTAACTACTGCCCTGTAATAGACTGTAGACGATAAATTAGGTGTTGTATAAGTAGCAGTAGCGCCACCGCTTCCTCCTGTAACATTTACCCAGCCTGAAGAACCATTAGCGGACTGTTGCCATTGTATACTATTTCCGGTATTTCCTGTAATACTTACCGTTGTAGATGCACCTGAACATATTGGTGATTTAGCTGCAACAGCTACTCCTCCTTTTGAGCGAGGGTTTACTGTTATAGTTGCAGTAGTTGATGTTGAAGAAGCACAACCACCAATGGTAACCACCTCTCTATAATATATTTTGGTTGTTAAAGGAGGTGTTGTATAAGTTGTTGTTGTAGCACCACTTCCTCCAATTACATTCACCCAATTGTTAGCAACTGTGGTATCACCAGACTGCTGCCATTGCAGAGAACCAACAGGATTACCGTTAACTGTAACAGTTGTAATGGAATTATAACAAATTGTATCTGGAGCGGCAGTAGAAAACCCTGTTACTACCGGTTTATTGACTACAACTGTAGCAGTGTCTGAATTTTCTGAAGAACAGCCTCCACTGGTAATTTTTGCTCTATAATACATTGTGCCTGATAGTTTGGGTGTATTATAGGTTGCTGATGTCGCACCACTTCCACCTGTAACATTTACCCATACCCCTGGGCTTGGTGATTGTTCCCATTGGATGCTTCCTGTATACCCTGTTACAGTAATAGAAGAAGAATCGTTCACACAAATAGGCGATTTTGCAGCAGAAGCAGTACCACCCATAGACAAGGGGCTTACTGATATTTTTACTGAATCAGAATTTTGGCTTGCACATGAACCATTTGTCACCAGGGTTCTGTAATATATAGGGCCGGGTGTTAAAACAGGTGTAGTATAAGTAGCATTGGTAGCGCCTGCTATATTTGCCCAACTCCCTGAAGAGCCATCAGCTGATTGTTGCCATTGTATAATTCCCCTGTACCCACTTACAGTAATAGTTGCTGTTGAATTGGTGCATATAGTGTCTGTAGCAGTAGTGACAATTCCTCCAACAGTAGGTGAATGAACTATGACCGTTGCAATTGTTGAATTTACCGATATGCAGGTCCCACTTGAAAGAAGGGCTCTGTAATATATTGTGTCTGTAAGGTTTGGCGTTGTATACGTAGTTGTTGTATCGCCGCTTCCGCCAATTGCATTCACCCAGCCATTTACACCATTAGCAGACTGCTGCCATTGCATATTTCCCACACTTCCTGTAAGTTTTATGGTTGTAGATGAACCCTCACATATTGGGGAGGTAGCAGCTGTAGCAACTCCTCCAGCCAAACTTCCAAAATCGGAAAAATATCCGTAACGACATCCGGCTTCTGTAATGTCTCCATTCATAAAGCCCGCATGAAAATCAGCAGTGGAATTTGATATCAAATTACTACTGCCCGTTGGAATAACAGCTGTGGTATATAGTATATGAGCCTCCAGCCATTGATTTGCTGTATTGGGAACTATGGTAAAAGAGCCGGCAGGAATGGCCGTTGTAGCCCCCGTTGAACTGTTTTTAATAGTAAAATTACCTTGTCCGCCTGCCCTTACCAATAGATTTAAATAAAAAGGCTCACTCGTATCGCGGAAAATATTTACTTGTCGGGAACCCGTACATACCACTGGAGGCAATAATGCACCACCCAATTCATCGCCAAATCCGGACAAATGAAATACATAAGCAGGCTGCGATGTTACAATATACTCTGAAGCCTGTGTAACCTGCCAATTTAACGTCTGCCCGGCGTTAAGTGTGGCTCTAAGAACTCCACCAATAGTAACAGTCGTATTGGCTT
>OLLH01000113.1_pt1 | contig 35307 bp, 35 predicted proteins | sample 1604451 | NCBI WGS metagenome assembly OLLH01 (sample SAMEA104055714, study PRJEB20765) | soil metagenome | isolation source: soil
AATTTAACAGAAGGTATTTTGGCGAAAAGCTATCTGAAAGGCTTATGGTAGCAGCTTTACAAAATACATGGTATTAGTTGCGGACAGTCATATATTTTTTAATTCAAAAGGGCATCCCGATAAATGGAATGCCCTTTTGAAATTTTGATACTAAATATTTTACTTTGCCACTGATTGCATATTATCGAGCACATCCATTACTTCCTTAACAGCAACTGCAGAACTTGCAAGCAATTGTTTTTCTTCGGCATTTAATTGCAATTCGATAATTTTCTCAATTCCATTTTTGCCCAGTTTAACCGGCACTCCTAAGTAAATATCTTTCAACCCATATTCTCCTTGCAACCATGCACAAACAGGGAATATACGTTTTTGGTCACGAATAATGGATTCAACCATTTGTGCAGCAGCAGCACCTGGAGCATACCATGCAGATGTACCCATTAAATTAACCAATTCTCCTCCACCTTTTTTAGTTCGTTCAACAATAGCATCCAGCTTTTCTTTGGAGATAAGTTCGGTAACCGGTATGCCGGCTATAGTTGTATATCTAGGTAGAGGAACCATCGTATCACCATGGCCACCCATTAATACTGCCTGAATTTCTTTAGGCGAAGTATCCAAGGCTTCTGCTAAAAAAGCTCTGTAGCGGGCAGTGTCCAATATTCCAGCCATTCCAAATACTTTTTTAGAATCTATTTTAGCTGTTAAAAACGCACAATAAGTCATTACATCCAATGGATTTGATACCACGATAATAATGGTATTGGGAGAATATTTAATTATATTTTCAGTAACATTTTTTACTATTCCGGCATTGGTAGCTATTAGATCATCTCTGCTCATTCCCGGTTTTCTAGGTAAGCCTGAAGTGATTACAACAACTTCAGAACCGGCAGTTTTAGAATAATCATTTGTAGAACCCGTTATGCGGGTATCGTACATATTTATCGGAGCAGTTTGCCATAAGTCCAATGACTTACCTTCGGCAATTCCTTCTTTAATGTCCAATAAAACAACTTCGTTTACTATTTCCTTTTGTGCGATAACATTGGCACACGTAGCTCCTACGTTTCCGGCACCTACAACTGTTACTTTCATTTGCTTATAATTTTAAACTGTTTGGGAACTATGTAATAAGGGGACTAAGGTAGAAAAGCAAAAAGAGATATCAAATCTTTTTATAAAAAAATTACACCAACTGAATAGTTACAAAATCTTATACTATCTTTGGTTATAGATTCTTGTTTGCTCATCATGTCAGAAGTTTTGGCAAATTTTGTATTTCTTGGCTATAGCCGATACTCGACTGATAGCTTTTTTAACAACCTATTGTTATTAATCTATTCTATACTTAATGTCATTCCTCAAAAAAGATATTCAAACCAATTTAACGTGGCTTTTATATATCTTACTAGCATTTTTTTTTCCTCTAAGCCAGAGTTTCAGCACCATTCCTATCGTATTTCTACTACTGTCATGGATATATGAAGGAAATATCAAATCAAGACTCCAGACTGTTATAAATAATCCGCTCGTCCTTATATTAATCTCCACCTATATTATTTCTATTATAGGTACTTTATATTCCACCAATATAAAAAAGGCACTCTTTGAATTGGAATTAAATGTTTCAATATTAATTTTTCCGGTGATTTTTTCAACCACCAAAAATACAATGGTACAGCAACAATCTCGAACTATTTTGATAGCATTTATTCTTGGCTGTATTACGGCTTTTATAATTTGTTCAGGCAATTCTCTGTATCTTTTTTACCAAACACATAACCTTGAGGTATTTTATTATAAAAGTCTGGCTATTATACATACTCCCGGCTCCCTGTCTATGTATATAAATCTGGGAATAATACTTTTACTTTTTGACTTATTAAAAATCAATAAACTCTCTGACACATATAACTTTCGAATAATCAAAGTTTTAATTTTATCTGCTTTTATCGGTTTTGTTATTTTGCTGGCATCTAAAACAAGTATTCTTTTCCTTATCATTATCTTGTTTTCAACTACAGTGTATTTATTTTATAAAATCAAAAGCCTGACAATTAAACTAATTCTGGTTTTATCCACTTGCTTAATCATCTTTACCTCTTTTTTTACTTTGTCATTTACCCGCTTTAAAAATGCATTCAATACCATTGATAACACCAGCCTTTCAAAAAATAGTATAGAGTCAACCGCATTAAGAATTTCAGCTTTTCATGCATCCATGGATATTATAAAAGAAAACTGGTTCTGGGGTGTTGGGACAGGAGATGTGAAAGACGAACTTATAAAAAAATATCAGGAGGAAAAATATTTGGGAGCTTTGAAATTAAAAACATCACCCCATAATCAATTTCTAAAAAGTTATTTAAAAAACGGATTACTTGGCTTTACTGCTTTATTGATTACTCTTATCATACCACTTGCTTGGAGTATTACAAAAAAAAAGTATCTTATTGTATTTTTTCTTTTAAACATACTGTTTAATACCGTAACCGATGACCTTTTTGATATACAATCTGGCGCCGTATTCTATAGCTTTTTTAATAGCTTTTTTTTATTTATTTATCCAAAGCTTGAATAAATTATCCAGTTATAGGCCACCTTGAAAAGGCAAAGTATTGAGACAACAAAACATCCAGATATTTTATCGTATTGTTTTTTACTTTCTAAATAATTTACTAAATCCAAATAAAAATCCTAGTCCGTAAGATATGTGAAGAGTGGGATAAACCAGTAATGATAACAATTTTATCAGTATTCGTTGGTTATTAATAAACGAACTATATATATCAATTGCTAAATATATTAACAAAGGCAAAAAAAGAATTGGAAATGCAAATGAAGCAATTAAACTAAGTAAATATAAAACAAAAAATAGTGGTATTAGATGTCTTAACTTAACTTCAGACTTTATCTTTTTTAGCACCAACGGCTTATATAATCCATATTGAAAATACTGTTTAAATAAAGCGGAATAGGATAGCCTGGGAAAATAATTTGATTTAATTTCTGAATTGAGATAAATCTTTTTGCCCTTGCTTTTAGCCCTGTAATGGAATTCATCATCCTGATTCCTCACCATTCTTTCATCGAAATACCCGACATCATTAAAAATCTCGCGTTTCCATGCTCCCAAATAAACGCTGTCTACATAACCATTAAAATTAATATCATGAAATTTACTATCTCCAATGCCAAACCAACCTGATGTTGAATAAGCAATAGCCTTTTGAAGAGGAGTTTTACCTACAGGATTCATTGGACCACCAACAATATCCGCTCCGGTTGTTATAAAAGTTTCAATAATCTTTTCAAAATAATTAGGAGAATAGTCGGTATGCGCATCAAGTCTGACTACGATTTCTCCGGATGAAGATCGCAAGCCAAGATTCAGTGCATGAGGAACATATTTATCAGGGTTGTACAATAATTTAATGGATGGGTATTTATTCATCCAAGAACGGACAATTTCAACTGTAGTATCATTTGATCCTCCATCAATAATAAACAAATCCTTTTCTGGAGGATTTGCCAGAGTAAAAAAACGAAGTACATTTTCGATATACTTTTCTTCATTATAAACCGGACATAATACGCTAATAACTGGCATGATTTGATTTTACTATGTAAAAAATTCTTTCAGTAGATATTGGTACGATTCGTTCAGAAATTTAATAATCTTCCTGGATTTAAAAATGCCGGTTGTGCTATGCTCATCGTGAGATAACTGCAAGCTTGGCTCATATATAATCTTCAAATCCAATTGCCTCGCTTTCTCAGCAACAAATATTTCCTCGCCGAATAAAAATGAGGGATAATTAAAATTTCCCCCTTTATCAAAATAACTCTTTGCGAAAACAATAAAAGAACCATGTACCGCATAAACGTTCATCGTTGTTCTATTTTCATCTTTGGCGCTTTTAAAAACAGATACTAATTTAGCCTTTAAGAAGTAGCAAATCAAAAATAGGTTATATAAATAATATCCCGATGATAAAAATTTTAACATTTTTAATTTGGACACTTCTATTCGCTTTGCAATATATGGGTTTTGTTTTCGATGCAGAAAAGTCGAAATAATGTCGGGGCCTAAAATGTCAAAACAATGGTCATTAATTTGTAGTCGGAGTTTTTCTATAAAATCGTTGTCTTTAAAACGGATATCTGTATTGGAAATAATTACGGCTAAATAGGACGTTGAATTTACTTTCAAAAAATGTTCGAATCCGTATTGTGCCGCACCAAAATAACCTAAATTTTTTTCTGGTGAAAAAAGACAAACATTATCATGTTCATTCTCCAGATCGGAAAGAATGGCCTTATCAATACTTCCATTATTAATAATAACAATATGAATATTTTTATCAGACTGAGTAAATAATTCATTTCTGATATAATTAACAGTTTGTTTTTCATTATAGAAATTAACAAGTATAAACAGCAATCTGGAATATTTTCCGGAATTGCTTTTTAAGTCATCCATTTATTCAAAATTTGATATTGAAAAACCTTTTAATATCTATCAATCGATGAAACAAATATCTAAAAAGAGTGAATTTACTGGCGATCTTGTATATGGCAAGGATTGATTTATAAACATAAATACTCGCGTATGATTTATCATACCCGGCATCTTTTATCACTTTATCGAAGTCTATTATTTCACTATTTTTATTAGCCTCTTTTATTGCTGCAATATAATACCTGGGATCTATATTGAAATTTGTCCGAAACCAGGTTAAATAATCACCTAAACGATAGGATCTGAAAATAATTTTTTTCTTAATCATCGGGATCCCTTCGTTAATTAAATCATTGATGATAAAAAAGGATGGATTCCGGTCGGTAATAGTATGTCTTTTATTGTATACAGCCCCCATTGTTAGTCCCAAATTTAACAAATAATTACTTAACCCGATTTCATATGCTTTAATAACTTCATTATAACCATTTACAATTCCAGTTTGCTCAAAATAATCGGCTGTAGGTTTAATCGCATTTTTATTAATGATGACGAAATAAGATTGAATATGATACTTGATAGAATTGGAATCAACCAATCCACAATAATCTAAATTATTCTTATTGATCCATTCAAAAGTAGCATCCAGTGATTTAAATAAAATGGCTGAATCATTTACCAATCCAACCCGATCATACGCATAAACATCAAATGCCTTAAATCCTTTGTACCACATTCCGAAATCGTAGCCTTCGTTTTTAACCAATAGTAGCTGAATATTTCTGGCTTTCAGGTATTCCATATCAGCAATATTGATATCTCGCTCGTTTGTTAATAAAACAACATCTGTAAAATGTTTCGATAACTCTTCAAGGTAAAATTTAATATAGTAAGTAACGGCTGATTGGATAGAGTAACTACTAAAAAAACATAAGGACTTCATTCTATTTAATATTATTTTTTAATATCTCATTCCATTTTTCAGCCCATATTTTTATATCAAATTGAAAAGCCTTTTGCATACCTTTCTCTGAATTTGACATATATGTACCATCCATATACCCAATCATCTTTTCAGCCATTTTTTTTGCGTTATTTTTTTCTTGAATTATTTGACCAAAATCATTTTCTAAAATTTCATTGACTCCCAGGCAATTTTGAGCCACAACAGGCAATTCAAGCAATAATGCTTCGATTGTAACCAATGAAAAAGATTCTTTTTCTGATGTTAACACAAATCCATCAGCACATTGAAAGTAGTTGTAATAATTTTCACTATCACAAGTCATCCAGATTATTTTCTTAGATATTCCAATATTTCTAGCTTTTTGCAAACATTGGTATTTGAATGAATCATTTGGAACATTGCCAATCCACATGAATAAAGTATCAGGATTATTTTTTATTATTTCAAATGCAATTTCAATAAACAAAAATGGGTTTTTATTTCTGTCTAATGTACCACACATAACCCATAAAAAAGTACTTTTTGAAATTTTTAACTCATTTCTATATTTAAGGTAAACTTGTTTATTTTTAATTATCTTTTTTGTCTCAATGCCAGGATAGCAAATTTCAATATTTTCCTTCCGGCCAAATGAATTAAGGCAATCTCTACTAGCTTTAGAATTTGCTATAATAAGGAAAGGATACCATATTGTCCTATTCAACTGCTCTTTGGTTAGAGCAATAAACATGTGCTCCAGTTCATGTAAATGCAAAATTGTTTTTATTCCTCTTTTTTCAGCATATTCAATAATATCAGGTAAAACAATAGTATTGATATACCAAACAGAATTTTTATATTTTGACAATATCCGTTTTCTCCGAATATTATTAATAATTTTTGAAAGCCTATTCACTGAGGGCTTATGGTATAAAAAATCCTTTTTTATTGATGTTGGAAGCAATCCTGAAAGTTCGCCCTTGTATTCTGTTACAAGACTTATTTTATAACGTGGAGATATGTTTTTTAATAAATTAAATAATACAATTTCAGACCCTGTACGTTGCATGGAGGGGGAGAAAAAGGTTATATTATAATTAGCTTTATCCGGCACAACTTTAATTTTAAAATTTCATTCTTAAATATATTTTTAATAACCTATTAAAAAATTTGGTCATATATGGTTTATTTACAAGCCACCTGGCGATTTTTTCATTCTTGATTTTTTTTAAATTATTCAAATAAATTATTTCTTCTTTGCATAAATAGGTATGATGGATACTATTTCTTTCTATATTTATTTTTTGGAAATTCAAAGAATTTGAGCTTATTCCGGAAGTATCATAAAAAGCTATTGGAAAAGGAATATATACAGTAGATGCCTTATTAATAATAATGGCATTAAAAAAGAAATCATAATCGGAGGCTATTTGATATTTTTCGTTATAAAGACCTATTCTATTAAATAACTCCCTTTTTATAAAGCTTGCCGGATGCCATATATTATCATGAAAAAGATAATAAATAGAAAGCTTGTCAGGCAATTTTTTAATTTGAAAATTTTCATTTCCGAATTCGAAAATCAGTTCTCCATAAAGAATGTCTTGCGAATAATCTGAACTAAATACTTTATTAATAATATCATTTTCATATAATGTATCACCAGAATTCAGAAAAAGACAATATTCACCTTTGGCCTGTTTTATTCCTTTGTTCTGAGCATTGTATATTCCACTGTCTTTTTCAGACACCCAATAAGTTATTTTGTCAGCATATTTTTGAATAATGTTTTTGCTTCCATCATTAGAATCGCCATCTATTACAATATATTCAAAATTGCCAAAGGTTTGCGAAACAACACTTTGTATTGTTTTTTCAAGACCATCGACATTATTATAATTTATGGTAATGATAGACAGTTTATTCATGAGTAAACTAACTTAATATCTGTGTATATGTTTTTACCGTTTGATCGGCGCATCTTTCCCACGTAAATATTTTTACACGTTCATAACCTTTATTTACTAACCCTTGTTTAATTTCATTATTACATAATACATCCGTAATGGCTTTTTCCATACTATCAATATTGTTGGAATCAAAATAATAAGCTGCATCACCTGCTACTTCTGGTAAAGAACTACTGTTAGAACACACCACTGGACAACCTTCAGCCATTGCCTCAAGTACAGGCATTCCAAATCCTTCATAAATCGAAGGGTAAACAAATAATGATGCTGATTGATACATTGATTTTAACATCGCATCATTTCCGTTGAATTGTAAAACTTTCTCTTTTAAACCTGACTTTTCAATTTTTTTTAATTCTTCCTGATTAAATCCTCCACCGCCAAAGCAGATCAATAAATAATCGTTTGATATTAAATTATTCTGGTTGTACACATCAATGAGAGAAGTGAAATTTTTGTATCCCAACCTGTTTCCTACAAATAAAACATATGGTTTTTCAATTTTAAAAAAGGGCATGCTATTTTTCTCATTCAAACTTACTCCATGGTATATTACAGAAACTTTATCCTTTGTGCAAGGATAAATATTAATTAAATCATTTTTCGTGTTTTCAGAAACCGCTATGATACAATCGGCACGATCAATAGCAGATTTTTTGGCTGTGATAACTTTTTTGGCATTCGGCAAATTTTCCGGATATAATTCGTAAATCATATCATGAACTGTAATGACCCGCTTTACATTATTATTTTTTATAGGTTTTTCTGTATAATAAGTCTCATGTAAAATATCAATATTTCTATATTTCAAATACCATTCTGTAAAAAGACTATTAATAGTATCAGAAAGATCATATAACTTGTTTTTAATTATTCTCTCATTTCTTAAACTTATAACAACATCTTTATTCTCTGGTTCTGACAAATAATTATTAATATACCAGGGAGTTATTATTTTAGCTTTACATAGTTTTCCCTTATTAATAGCTTTTGCCAATTCAATGAAATACCTTGATATTCCTCCATAATACTGCTGAACAAAAACCTGAAAATCAAAGATAACATTCATCCTTTTAAATCTTTTGTCCAATTTTACTTTTTATAAATTCGAAATCATTTTGCAGTAATGATTGATGCTGGATTTTTGGATAAGAAAAATGATTTCTTATTTTTTTCCAAAGACTATCTTTTTGTGGCCCGGTAAATACTTTTTCTACAGTTGAATCGCCTATCTTTTCATTGGAAAATACGTGCAGGTTATTTTTATTGGTATAGAAATGTTTGTTGTATTTCTTTGCAATAAAAGCAAGACTTGCTTCTGTATAAAATGAAATATGCTGGCCAGTTGTAGGGGCCAGATACCACCAGTTTTTAAAATCTTCTGCGTTGTCGGGGGCAAGAAGAGTGGTAAAAATAATATTTTCAGAAAGTAAAAACATCTTTTCTATTTCCGGCAGCGGATGGTTGAGATGTTCAAATACTTCAAACGTTGTGAGTATATCAAAAGTTGAATGTTCAACATCTTTTATATCAAAATGTTTCGCAAATAAATTTTCGCAATAAATATCCTGACGGTAAAAATGATATCCCAGATCTCTCATCATTCTCACAAACAAACCATATCCTCCTCCATAATCAATCATGATCCTGCTTTTTTCAAAAAAGGAGTTAATGATTTTTGGCACTTCTTCTTTAAGATACAGATTACGACTCACTAGTCCTATATCAAGATTCGTTATAGCACTTTCATACGCTTCAGATAACCAATAAGGTTCTTCTGTTTGAATAAATCCACATTGTTCGCATTTGCAATATGTGACATCATACTTTTCCAACACAATACCTTTATAAAAAAACAAGGATGGGCTAGAACAAATTTTACATTTCATTATTTGCTTTTAGAACTAATAGACCCAATCGCATTTTACAAATACACATCCGTAATCTAAATTACGGTATTTGTAAAATGCAGAACCATTATCATAAATAGAAACAGGACAAATTGCTTTATGCTCATCTACCAATTGAATATTGGGTATATGTAAACCGACATTAAACTTATAACCATTGGGAGTGAGTATATTAGGCGGAATAATCATGGTTATTTTTTTACTTTTTTCACCTTTTAACAATTCCGAAACCGGTAACTCAGAAGTAAAAATCCTCTTATCAAGTGAATCGTAAACATGAATACCCAATAATACATCCTTCAAATGCTGATTGACATTGATTTCTGTTTGGATACAAATAGACTCGTCATGCCCAAAATTATTGCAACTATTATTTTGAGTATTTAATACTCTTAACGATTTTATATATACCTCTTTTTCAGAATTATTTTCAAAAATAATTTCTGATGTTACTTCTTTATTATCTCCTTCATAATACTGTTGAATTACCTTTGAGGTACTGTTCTGAGCTATGATCACTCCTTTATCAAGTAAAATTGCTTCATTACATAAAGAGCTAATTTGTCCAATATTATGACTAACAAACAAAATAGTTCTGCCCTCTGCGCCCACATCCCGCATTTTACCCATACATTTTTTTTGAAATGCAGCGTCACCAACGGCAAGAACTTCATCTACAATCAATATTTCAGATTCAAGATGTGCAGCTACAGCGAATGCAAGACGAACATACATACCCGATGAATAGCGCTTAACAGGAGTGTCCAGGAACTTTTCTATTTCTGAAAAAGCAACAATCTCATCAAAATTTTTACGAATTTCAGACCTTGTCATGCCTAAAATTGCACCATTCAAATAGATGTTCTCCCTGCCTGAAAGCTCTGCATGAAACCCTGTTCCAACTTCTAAAAGACTGGCAACCCTTCCCTTAATGGAAATCCTGCCTTTAGACGGTTCTGTTATTCTACTCAACACTTTTAAAAGAGTAGATTTACCAGCACCGTTTCGACCAATTATTCCAACTCTGTCACCCCTTTCAATTTCGAACGATAAATTATTCAAAGCCATGAATTCTTCTTTAGAAGAGCCATTTTTATCCTTTGAAAAATTGATATATTTTAATGGAGAAGAAATAAGATCACGTAACGTATTATCTTTATCACCCTTTTGATGATCTATAATGTAAGACTTACTTAGATTTTCTACTTTAATAGCTTTGCTCATTATTTCATGTTTAAATAAAGTCGGCAAATTTTCTTTCTGTTTTCCTGAAATACAGGATTCCAAGAAAAAATAAAGTGATACTAAATAAAACAGAAATAATGAGCCCGGGAAAATAAATGGTACTTGATTGCCCGATAATGGCCCAACGAAATCCGTCTATTACCCCAACCATTGGATTCAATGAATATAGGAATTGCCATTTTATAGGAACAATATCACTGCTGAATCCTACAGGAGAAATATATAATCCAGCCTGAGTCATAATAGGAATCAAGTGTTTGAAATCACGGTATTTTACATTTATTGAAGCCACTATAAGACTTAATCCTAAAGAAGCAATTAAAGCAATTAGTAAAAAAAACGGGATCATAAAAATACGCCATCCCGGAACAAGTCCATAAATTACCATCATGACCAGAAGTATGCCAAAAGAAATTAAAAAGTCAACCATATTTCCCACAGTACTGCTAATAGGAATTATTAATCTTGGAAAATATACTTTGCTTATTATATTTGAATTTGCAAGAATCGAGTTACTTGCATCAGAAAAAGAACCGGAAAAAAACTGCCATGGTAACAAAGCAGAGAATACTAAAATTGGATAGGGGACACCTTCACTGGGAAATTTCGCCAGCAAACCGAAAATAACAGTAAATACGACAAGTGTAATTAGTGGTTTGAGTAAGCTCCATGCTATGCCAATCGCTGTTTGTTTGTATCTTACAAGAATATCACGCCAAGCAAGAAAATAAAAAAGACTCTTATAGTTCCAAATTTCTTTCCAGTATCCGGAAACATTATTTTTAGGTTCTATTACAACATCAAAATAAGAATCATCTGCCTCTTTCACTATAGGTACGAATTAGATATACAAAAGTAAAATAATAAATTCAAACACAAAATGGACAATTAGTTTGGATTTTTAGCAAAGGCTATTTTAAGATCAGTCTGAGAAGGGTAATTAATAAGAACTGCTCTGTGTTTTCCATGAAACACAAACATGCTTCCGGCAGCAACAGCAGATGCACCTCCCATATGTGCTGCCTGAGCAAGATCTGTTATAACACCTGCGCCTCCACAAGCAATAACAGGAATATCTACTTCTTGGGTTATTTTTTTTATCAATTCAAGATCAAAACCTTTCATCACGCCATCTCTGTCTATCGAGTTCAACAGCAACTCTCCTGCTCCCATTTTATTCATTTCTACTGCAAACTTCAAAGGATCAAGCTTTGTGTTCTTTTTGCCTCCATGTATAAACATCTCATACTTACCAAAAAAACTCTTTTTAACATCTATAGATACAACGATAGTAGAGCTTCCGAACATCTCGGACGCTTCCTTAATAAAAGACGGATTTTCCACGGCATAACTATTAATAGCTACTTTTTCAACTCCGACAGAGGTGATCTCTTTTATTTCTGCAATGGATCTCACTCCTCCTCCATAACATAAAGGCATAAAACATTCGCTGGCCACTTCTGCTAAAAACTTTATTGGAGGTTTTTTTCCTTCGCTGGTTGCTGTTATATCTAAAAAAATAAGCTCGTCTACTTCTTTCTCATTAAAAATTTTAACTGCATTTAACGGATCCCCAACATACTTTGAATCTTTAAACTGCACTGTCTTAACAAGACCGCCGTTTTTGAGTAATAATACCGGAATTATTCTGGGAATATTCATCTTCATCCTTAAATAATTTTATTTTTAACGGCTTCATCGAACCCAATTAAGACATTCATCATTTTGTGAGTTTTCATAGATCAGAAAAGTTTTTCAATAGTTTTAATCCATATTTATGACTTTTCTCCGGATGAAATTGAACACCAAAAATATTGTCTTTCTCAAACGCAGAAACATAGTCAAGATAAAAAGTAGACTTTGCTAATACATCTTGTTCAATGTTGCATTTTACATAATAGGAATGAACGAAATAAAATTTAGGATCTTCGAACATATTTTTAAATAAATTGCTGCTTTTGCAAATGTCAACATAGTTCCACCCCATATTGGGAATTTTTAATTTTGTTTCACTCTCCGGAAATTTAAATTTTATCGTCTCCGCCTCAAACCATCCCAACCCCGACAGTTCTCCTTCTTCACTTCTTTTTGTCATAAGCTGCATACCAAGACAAATTCCCAATATAGGCACTTTTTGTTCATGTGCTTTATATGTTAAAACATCAACAAAACCTTTTTCATTCAACCTGCTCATTCCTGTATCAAACGCCCCTACTCCCGGAAGTATTAACTTCTCCGCTTTTTCGATGTCATTAATAGAGGAGGAAATTATAGCAGGACAGCCCAATTTTTTGAGCATGTTCAAAATAGAACCTATATTCCCAACCCCATAATCAATAATAACTATCATCTTTTATTCAATATTAAATCAGAACTAAATTTATTATTACGATAACAAGTCAAATTCCTCAATTACTATCGTTATCAATTTTTAATAAGTCGTAATGGCCACGCTATTTTTTTTATATTATAAAAGGACGTCAATCTACCGCCAAACTCTCTAAAATACTCTTCTACTTTTGGAAGCATTGACCCTTCAAAATCAAAGTTCTTGAGTCCTAATTTTTTTGCGTATTGTATGGCTTCCCACATAGCTAATGCTCCTGCTCCATGATGTTTATTTTTTTCATCATAACCGCCTAAAATATAATAAGCCGTTTCGTTATCATAAAGACAAAAGATAACAGCACTAGGTTGCCCATCTGCATATGTCATAAATGCAAAGGAGTTTAAATTATTAGCAAATTCGAATAAAATCTTATCAATTAATTTTAAATTAATGTTCTTTTCCTGTCGTGAAAATGTTTTTTGAATTAGTAATTTGGCTTCTTTAAAATCTGTAATCTGCTTAACCTCTAATTTATCACTTACAGCCTTACGAATACTTTTCCTTCGTTGAGATGAAAAATGTTCCCAGATATCTTCAGTGTTTTGATCAATATCAATGAGGTACGTATATCGTGGCTTTATTTGAAAGTCACTCCATTGTAAAGGTTGGGTGTCGATGATTGTATGAGGCAATGATACATCTATGGATATACATTTTTGTTTACTCAAAAAGGTTGTTAACAGGTGTATTATTTCCTTATTGAAAGAAGCATCGCTTGACCTATTAGTTGTCTGATTGATAAAAAAAAGCCCGATGTGAGGTGTAGCATAAGGATTGCAGATAAGCTTAAAACCATACTTTTTGTAAAAATATAAATGAAAGCCGCCAATCAGATTATTCCCGTTATCATAGATGCCGTATAGCTTTAATGAGTTTCCGAATAACTTGAGCCAATTTAATTTATTAAATACGGATCCACATGTATTGGCAAGACTTTCATACGCTATTTCGTCTTCAACAAGAAATATGTTCATGCTCTAAAAATTAAAACATACTGCAATAGATTCCTATTACTTAGCAATATTTACAGCTCTTGTTTCACGGATAACGGTAACTTTCACCTGTCCCGGATAAGTCATTTCTGTTTGAATGCGTTGAGCAATATCATACGAAAGCACTTCCGACTGCTTGTCGGATATCTTTTCACTTTCCACAATTACACGAAGCTCCCTTCCTGCTTGTATGGCATAGGTTTTAGTAACACCGGGATAAGACAATGCTAAAGCTTCAAGATCCTTCAATCGTTTAATATATTGCTCCACCACTTCTCGTCTTGCTCCCGGTCTTGCACCGGAAATGGCATCACATACCTGGATAATTGGAGATATCATGCTCGTCATTTCAATTTCATCGTGATGAGCTCCAATAGCATTTATTACCTCCGGATGTTCCTTAAATTTTTCAGCCAGTTTCATTCCTAATAATGCATGTGGCAATTCAGGTTCATCATCCGGTACTTTTCCAATATCATGTAACAATCCGGCTCGCTTAGCCAGTTTCACATTCAAGCCTAGTTCTGATGCCATAGTAGCACATAAATTTGCTACTTCGCGTGAATGTTGTAATAAATTTTGACCGTAAGAAGATCGGTATTTCATTCTGCCAACCATCCGAATCAGTTCAGGAGCCAATCCGTGAATGCCAAGATCAATGGCTGTCCTTTTGCCGATTTCAATAATTTCCTCTTCCAGTTGTCTTTTTGTTTTAGCCACAACTTCTTCAATACGGGCAGGATGAATCCTTCCGTCAGTCACAAGTTGGTGCAAAGCCAGGCGTGTAATTTCCCTGCGAATAGGATCAAATCCTGATAAGATGATGGCTTCAGGAGTGTCATCCACAATGATCTCTATACCTGTAGCAGCTTCCAATGCCCTGATATTTCGGCCTTCCCTGCCAATAATACGTCCCTTAACATCATCATTTTCTATATTAAATACAGTTACGGAATTTTCAATGGCTTGTTCTGTTGCAATTCTTTGTATAGTACTGATCACAATCTTCTTCGCTTCTTTATTAGCTGTAAGTTTCGCTTCATCAATAGCTTCCTGTATAAAAGACATGGCATCTGTTTTTGCCTCCGCCTTCAAAGCTTCCACCAATTGTGCTTTAGCTGCTTCAGCAGATAAGCCGGCTATTTGCTCTAACTGAGCAACCTGTTTTTGATGCGATTTTTCAAGATCCTCTTTACGTTTGTTGATAAGCTCAAGCTGAGAGCTGAGATTATTTTGAATAGAGTCTATTTCACTTTGTTTCCGTTGTGCTTGTTCCAGCTTTTGATTCAAGGATAACTCTTTTTGACTGATCCTGTTTTCTGCAACTACCATTGTTTTATTTTTTTCAACTATTTCTTTTTCGTGATCGGCTTTTAGCTGTAAAAATTTTTCTTTAGCCTCCAACATTTTATCTTTTTTTAATATCTCAGCTTTATTTTCAGCATCTTTAATAATTGCTTTTGCTTTTTCTTCGGCGAAAATATCTTTATTTTTATTGGTATTTTTCATAACAAAGCCCGTCACCACGGCTCCGACTATTAAACTCACGAGTACAACAATAACTATTTCTATTCCCATATTAATATTTTTTAATTTTTAATAAAACTACTCCACAGAGTGATGGAATAAATACTTCTTTATATACTCTGATCAAATGCCATTAAAAAAATGACAATAAAAAACCCACACAAATCCGAACGACTTTTAAACCCCAGTTTTACAATGGGAGGATATCGCTCGTGTTTTTCTTACTTCCACTGTTGACCCCATTTCTGGGGATCCGCCGAAGCGAATTGAGGCCTGTATTACGAACCTAAAGCAACATCCAATTTGAATAGTGTTGAGTTTAAATAGTGCATTCCGGACTTATGCGGGTATGCTTTCCATTAAAGTAATTGTGTACAAAAACTTTAATGTTTTAAAGAACGATATTTTGATTGAGATAATCTGAAACTAATTTATCAATTTCTATCAATTTTTCTTCTATTCCATCCCCATTTATCATCTTTTTTCCTTCGTTGTTAACTACAGCTGTGGCAAATTGCAAGCAACACATGGCCACCAAGTCTTGTTTGTCACGTACAGCGTAATTTTCTTCGAATTCTTTGACTTTGTCATTAATTAACTTTGCGGCTTTTCTAACATTTTCTTCTTCCACAAGGGTAATTTTAAGAGGATATATTCTGTTGGCAATAGAAACTTTAATTGATATCTCGCTCATTTCGTCTTTTAAAATATTCAACTATTCAAATGTGCAATGCAACTATTTATTTCACGGACAAGCTCATTAATTTTAAGTTTTATGTCTTGAGATTCCTCTTCCGTTTTTGCACCGTTAACTTTAGATGCCAATCTCAGAACCTTACTTTTTTCCTCTAACTCTTTTATTAACAAGTCCTTATTCGCTATTTTGTCTACTAACTCTTTGTTTATTTTTTTTAAAATTAAATTCTCTTTGTTTAAATTTTGATGCAAATGTATTAAATTTTGAATTTTAAAACACAGTTGTTCAATTATTCCCGATAAATTATTCATTTGTATTTAATTTTTCTTTTCGGTCAAATGGAATACGCCAGTTTATTCATCGATATTTTGATATGCTTTACTTATGGCTATTTCATAAAAACAAATTAAAGCACATTTACTGGTTTAAACAAAAATATTATTCCTTAGAGAAAATAACAAGTTTTTCTTTTTTAATATTTCTTCTCAAATAACAGATGGTTAAATACTTTAATTTATTAACCGCCGTTTTTGTAGCTTTGTCGCTCTTCATGCATACTAAATTTTATATTCACAAAGCCAGATGAAAATTATCAGGATTCATTTTATTACTCTCTTCGTCTTGCTTACAACTTATTGCTTTGGACAAACTAAGACCACCTACCCTCAAAATTATTTCCGGAACCCATTAGATATTCCAATTTCATTGGCCGGTAGCTTTGGTGAAATCAGGCCCAACCACTTTCATTCAGGTATTGATATTAAAACAAACAGTGTTGAAGGTTTAAATGTATATGCTGTTGCTGATGGATATGTTTCCAGAATAAGAGTATCTGCAAATGGCTTTGGAAATGCACTTTACATTACTCATCCGAATGGTTATGTGTCTGTTTACGGGCATTTAAAAAAGTACAACGTTAACATTGCTCAATATTTAAAAAGCTCACAATATGCTCAGGAATCATTTGAAGTAGATCTTTTCCCATTGCCGAATGAACTCCCAGTCAAGAAAAGCGATATTGTTGCCTTTTCCGGTAATACCGGAAGTTCTGGTGGGCCGCATCTGCATTTTGAATTACGGGATGTGAAAACAGAAAATACCATTAATCCACAACTTTTTGGCTACGACATTCCGGACGATGTGCCCCCTGTTATCCTTTCCATAAAGATGTATCCGATGAATAATAAAGGGACCGTTAATGAACAAAACCTGGCGACTACTTTGGTAGTTAGAGGAAAATCCGGACAATACTCTTTGATTAATCCTTCCCCTATTAATGTTCATGGAAAAATTGGTTTTGGAATCGCAACTTATGATTCTCAAACTTCTGCTATGGAAAAAAACGGGGTTTATTCTATTGAGATTAAATTGGATAAAAAAAGATTTTATTACTATGAACTAGATAAATTTAGTTTTGCTGAAACCCGCGGAGTAAATAGTCATATAGATTATCTCGAGAAAATGAAATCAAATAAGACCATTCAAAAATGTTGTGTGGCTCCGAATAATCCATTAAGCATTTACAAAGAATTGGTCAATAACGGTACAATCAATTTTCTGGATAATCAAATACATGAAATAGAATACATAGTCAGGGACGCTAAAGGGAACACTTCAACATTGATTTTTAATGTTCAAAGTTCTTCTGCTGCACCGACTATTTTAAACACCTGCAAAAACCCGGAATGCCAGGCTGTTTTTCATTTTGGAAAAAACAACATCTACAAAACTTCTGATTTATTGGTAGAAATACCAGGCTCCAGCCTTTACGACTCTCTTTTCTTTGAATATTCTAAAACACCATCTACTAGAGGCTTATACTCTCCTGTTCACCATATACATAATATATATACTCCTGTAAATATTTATGACATCTCCATAAAGCCGGAGAACTTACCGGATCAACTTAAAAGCAAAGCATTGATTGTGTTGGTTAGTGAGGGAGGAACTAAATCTTCACAGGGAGGAGCTTTTCAGAATGGCTACGTCAGTACTAAAGTAAAATATTTTGGCAATTATGCCGTAGCAGTGGATACTACTGCTCCAACAATTGTTCCAAAAAATATTTCTCCAAATAAGAATATGTCGAAAAGCAGTACCATACAGTTTAAAATATCTGATAATTTATCCGGAATTAAATCGTATCGTGCAACCGTAGACGGAAGATGGATACTAATGGAACTGGAAGGTAAAACATCTCTTCTTACCTATAAATTTGATGATCATGTTCCAAAAGGCATTCATGAACTTATATTAAAAGTTATAGACTTGAAAAACAATTCAAAAGAATTCAAATGCACATTCACCCGGTAATTATCTTTTATATGCAGCGTCAATAGCTTCAGCCAGTTTATAGTCTTTCGCCGTCACTATATTTCCGGCATCATGCGTAGATAAATGAATATATACTTTATTGTATTCATTTTTCCAATCCGGGTGATGATTCATTTTTTCTGCTATAAATGCTATTTTCGTCATAAATGAGAAAGCATCAACAAAATCTTTAAATTCAAAACTCTTGTTTAATTTATTGTTTTTTTCGGTCCACATAAAATTTTAGTTTAAATAATTAATAAATGTAATAAACAGACTGGTGTAATTTTCTTATTTTTGACGAATAGTTTATGATGAAACTTAAAACCTTTATAACAACCTGCTTTCTTTTTTTGTTTTGGCTAAATCATTCTTTAGCCCAGACGAAAGAGCAAAAATTAGTCCAGTTTTCCGGTGTTGTTGTAAACGGAGATAGCCTCAAGCCTGTTCCCTTTGGTAACATTGTCATAAAACAAACGCATAGAGGCACGATGAGCGACTATTTTGGTTTCTTCTCCTTTGTTGCCCATGCCAGTGATACGATTATATTTTCTGCTCTTGGTTATAAGAAAGCCCGTTTTATAATCCCTGATAGTTTAAGCGATAATAAATATTCGCTAATACAGGTTCTAACGAATGATACTATTTTATTAAAAGAAACAGTGATTTATCCTTGGCCAACCAGAGAACAATTTAAAGAAGCCTTTTTAAAAGTCCGGATTCCTAATGACGATATGGATAGAGCATTAAGAAACCTTCAATTGGCAGAAATGCGGGAGCGAAGGGAAGAAATCAAAATGGATGGAAGTATGAATTATAAATACGCTATGCAGCAGCAAACTAGCCGTTTGTATTATGCAGGACAACTTCCTCCTAACAATTTATTGAATCCAATTGCCTGGGCACAATTTATTAAAGCATGGCAAAATGGTGATTTTAAAAGGAAATAGTAATAAAAGAAAAAGATATTAAGAGGTTAAAATTTATTTTTTTATTCTATAATTTCTAAATACCTTTGGTAGGTCAATCCGTATAAAATGAAAAATTCACATAGATCATATTCGTTTAACATCTTTAATTGCTGTTTAAATATGCTGCATTCAAATGCAGGAGGGGGTTTTAATTGTTAAATATAGTATTTAATCAATAAAAGAAAAGCCCTGCCAATAGCGGGGCTTTTCTTTTATAAGTTTATACGATCATGAGTAATACAAAACAACAAGCATTGCAATCAATGAATCCATTATTTCCAATATTCTTAAAGCTTGACGAATTGAATACTTTAATTGTTGGCGGGGGATATGTGGGTCTGGAAAAAGTGAGTGGCATTATGAAAAACAGTCCGAATGCTAATATTACACTGATTGCAGGTACTATAAAAGAAGAAATAAATGAATTGGCCAATACCTTTCCAACTTTAAAACTCGTTAGAAGAAATTTTGTCGATGATGATTTAATCAATCGCGATTTGGTTATAATAGGAACGAATAACAAAAAGTTAAATGCTGAAATAAAGAAAAAGGCTAAAGCATTAAAAATTTTAACGAATGTTGCAGACACACCGGACTTATGCGACTTTTATCTTAGTGCTGTTGTTACGAAGGGAGATTTAAAAATAGCGATTTCAACTAATGGAAAATCACCTACCTTGGCTAAACGATTTAGAGAAATGTTAGAAGAAGTATTACCGAACGAAGTACCGGAATTACTAAATAATTTAAAACAAATACGAGATCGGCTAAAAGGAGATTTGGAATATAAACTTAAAACACTAAATGAATTAACATTAAGTATCATTAACAACGATCAAAAAAAATGAATGATTAATATCATAACGCATAAAAAAAATTAAACATCATGGCAAAAATAATTATACCAGAGTCTTTGAAAGACTATACCAATAATCAAACTATTTATATAACCGGCGGCACCACAGTCGGCGCTTCTATAACCGAGTTAATTGCACAGTATCCGGATATAAAACAACATTTGGTAGATTCAACAGGTGAAGTAAAAAAGAAGTTTACTATTCTTATTGGAAACAAAAACATTAATCTTTTAAATAAGGAACATACGTCTGTTAAAAACCATTCTGAGATAAAATTTATTGAGAATACCAGCATTATAGCTAATTAATAAAAAGATGGATGTATCAGAACTAAACAGCAGGTTTAAAAAGTTGAGCCCTGAAGAACGCATTGCAGCACTTTATGAAAATTTCAGTAAGGTTTTGCTTACCTCTTCCTTTGGGACTACTTCTGCTATATTGTTATACCTCTTTAATAAAATCAAACCGGATCAGCCTATTCATTTTATTGACACGACGTATCATTTTCAGGAAACGCTGGATTACAAAGAACATTTAACAAAATTGTTTAATTTAAAAGTGATCAATGTTGTACCTGAAAAATTGAAAAATAAATTTACGCTTGAAGATCAAACATGGTTGAAAGATCCGGATTTTTGCTGTTCTATCAATAAGGTAGAACCTATTGAAGCGGTAAAAGAAGGTCAGGAAATATGGGTATCCGGTTTACTTGGTTATCAAAATGAACACAGAAAGAATCTTGATATTTTTGAACAAAAGAAAAACATTATTAAGTTTTATCCCATTATTGATATGACTAAAGCTCAGGTAGATGAGTATATTGAGACCCATCAATTACCTCATCACCCATTGTTAGATCAGGGATACGAATCTATAGGATGTACGCATTGTACTCAAAAAGGTCAAGGACGTATAGGCCGCTGGGGTGACTCCTCTAAAACGGAGTGCGGACTGCATTCGTAAATGGAACACAACAATCGAAACTCGTCATGCTGTCCGCCTGAGGCGGATCAGCATCTGTAGCTACAGGGAGATAACAGTTGAAAGAAGTACGAGATCCTGATCCGCCTCAGGCGGACAGGATGACCGGGTGTTAATACTTTATTCTTCCTCTTTCTTTTCGAGTTTGTGAATTTTTTTCGTGCCGTCGTAAATAGAAAACTTTAAATATTTACATTCCAAAGCGGCATTAAACAAGGATATTTTACGCGAAGGACGTAGGCCAATGTTTTTAGCCGCTTCCATATTCGATGTTAAGACCCATGCGTCATATCCTGAAAATTTGTGTTTCAAGACATCCCCGATTTCCTTATACATCGTATTAATGTCTTCGGGAGTAATCCGTTCTCCGTATGGCGGATTTATTATAGCAATACCTCCACCGGTAGGTGGCATCATTTCTTGAAAAGGAACGACATTCAATTCAACAACTTTACTTAATCCGGCATTTTCTATATTACCCTTCGCTACACGAATAGCCCTAGATTCAATATCGCTACCTACAATTTTGAAATCTAATTTCGCAATCTTTTTTCCGGCCGCTTCATCCAATACTTTCTCCCACAATTCACTGTCAAAATCTTTCCATTTCTCAAATCCAAACTCACTGCGAAAAATTCCGGGAGGAATATTTTTTGCTATCAGCCCGGCTTCCGAAAGCAAAGTACCCGACCCACACATGAAATCCACAAAATTACTTTTCTTATCCCAGCCACTTAAAAGAATCATGCCTGCCGCCAGCACCTCATTTAAAGGAGCAATATTAACTGTGTCTCTATATCCCCTTTTGTAAAGTATTTCTCCCGAGCTATCTAATGAAAGGCTGCATTGATCATGGGCAATGCGAACATTTATTCTAATGGTAGGATGCGCCACATCAACGGAAGGGCGTGCATCGAACTTTGTCCGAAACTGATCAACGATTGCATCTTTTGTTTTTAGAGCAGCGTATTTCGAATGATTAATAGTAGATGTACTTACTCCGGCATCGATGGACAATGTGTCTGTGACAGACATGAACTCTGACCAATCGATTTTTTGCACTTCACTATATAACTCGTGTTCGTCTTTGGAAGAAAATGTTTTTACAGGCGCTAAAATTCTCAACGCTGTTCGGCACCATAAATTAGCTTTATAAAGAAGTTCTTTATCGCCTTTAAAAGTAACAGCTCTCAAACCGATTTCTGTTTCTATGGCTCCCAGTTGTTCAAGCTCTTCAGCGAGAACGGCTTCCAGACCTGAAAAAGTAGTTGCAACATATTGTCTGATTTCTTTGTTCATGATTTATTCTAAATTTTTTCTCGACTTTCTTCTTGTTAACCAACCCTTTTATAAAATATCATTAATTGAACAATTGCAATTAATAAAAAATATTAATTCGTATCTGGTAAAAATAGATATATTTACTTATATTCATGAAGAAATAATAAATATCAAACGGTACATTTAATACAATTTTTTAAAGTATTGAAGCGGAATTGAACATTTATATTTCTAAAAAAATGTTATTGTAAGAATGACAAGCAAGATTTTTTGAGAACTTTCAGGAATATTGGCATTTATGGTTCTTCGATTATTTATATAAAAAGTAATTTTTTAAAGATCAAAATCACTTTGATAATAAATTTATTTTTACGTAATTGCGTCATATTTTAAATAAAAAAGCAATAAGCTATGAGTTTAACGTTTAGAAATGCAAGTTATTTAATAGTATCAATTGCATTGTTTTCAGCTATTATAACCGGGTGTAAACCAGGAAAAAAAGAAAATGAAAGTGACGAGCAGGAAGATAGTACCGCAATGGTCAACGATCAACTTATAAAAGTGAATAACATTTTATTTAGCTTACCCTCCCCCATCCAGATTGCGATGCTTATTAAGCAAACCGGAGCTAACTACGACCGGGTTATGCTGAATACCACCAAAACAGTTCCTAATTATACCACTAACTTTAGTAAAGCATTGAACTTAGGTGTTTATGGTGCCGACATGGGTTACGTTACTATTTATGAACAAACTCAAGATGCCTTGTCTTATATGTCGGCAATTAAAACTTTAGCTGAAAGTTTGGGTATTGCAGGTTCTTTTGAGAAATCAACAATGGACCGATTGGAAAAAAACATTGGGATCAAAGATTCGGTTCTGGCAATAATGACAGATGCATTTCGTAAATCTGATTCTTACTTAAAGAGTAATCAACGCAAAGATATAGGTGCTTTAGTAATCACAGGAGGTTGGATTGAAGCCTTATATTATGCAACCAATACAGCAAAAAAGAACCCTCATCAAGAATTGGTTAATAGAATAGGGGAACAAAAAGTTACTTTAGGAAACCTTATAAAATTAACTACAGAATTTGGATATAACGAAGATGGTACTCCTAATAAAGATTTTTCGAATTTAGCAAATAGCCTGATTGATTTGAGTAATCTTTTCGAAGGGATTGAATTTACCTATACCTACGAAAAATCTTCTATTGATCCAGCAAATAAAGTTACTACTATCAATAGTAAGAGTGATGTAAAAATTAGCACTAAACAATTAAGCGAGATCACTGAAAAAATCAAATCCATTAGAAATCAAATTATTAAATAAACGATATGAAAAAGGGAATATTAAAACTTGCATTTGTATTTTTTGGTGTTATAACTGCTCACTCCGTTTATGCTCAGTGTGATACTATTGCCAAAGTATCTGCTGGAAAATACCTTTCCGGAAAAAGCGGTTTTATCTCTGATGGACAGGAATACAGAGCTTTATTAATTGACAATGAAATAGCTGAATTTAATACAGCATTTTATGGTGGAAGCACCTATAGAATTGTTGCATGGAGTGGATTTGCCGAAGGCAACCTTGTGTTTAGGGTATTTGATGCAGAACATCATTTATTATTTAGTAATGCTGATTATAAAAATTCTGCTTATTGGGATTTTAAATTTAAATCTACTGTAAATTGTACAATCGAAGCTCAATTGGTACCTGCTGGTTCAGCTACCGGTTCAGCCTCAGGCTGTGCTGTTGTTTTGATCGGGTTTAAAAACAATTAATCTCCCTTTAAATATAATATATAAAGGCATTAATACATTTGATATTGATGTCTTTTTTTTTCCAAATAGTTAAATAGATTGGCCTATAAATTATAAAACTACTGCTGGTAACGTCATTTAAATATGAGTAAAAAAATACTAAAGGCGCTAATGCAACTTTTTGCAATCATTGCAAAAGTAGGTGGTGTTACAGTCAACGGTAGAAATGTGGTGCAGCTATTTTTAAAGCAACAGCTAAACCAGGATCATGTTGACGAGTATTTAAAACTTTTCGATGAATTTTTAGAAGCACAACCGGAGCGTAAACGTTCTGTTGACCCAACAAAAAAACGTGCTTCTGTAAAAGATTCAGTAAGGGTCCTTTTAATCTGCACCCAGATAAATGAAGAACTGACTCAGAAACAAAAAATAATTGTTATTATTCGCCTGTTGGAATTTATTAAAGCCAATGGAATCCTTTCTCCACAAGAACTTGAGTTCGTTAACACAGTATCCTCTACCTTTAATGTAGAAGAAACGGAATACAATGCTCTGATGTATTTTACATTACATTCGGAAAGTGAAAACATTGATTCGGAAGAAATTCTTATCATCGACAATAAAAAAGAAGGTGATCCACAAGCGAAGACAAAGCACATTTATTCAGAAAGCCTTGGAGGACTTCTTAAAATAACCAGGGTATTAAGTGTTGACATTTATATTATCCGCTACTTCGGCGATTCAGAAATCAACCTCAACGGTCAGTCTCTTAAGAAAGATCAGATTTATATTTTAACCCAAGGTTCTTCTTTAAGAAGTTCAAAAGTAAGTCCTATCTACTATAGTGATATCGTAAGTTGTTTCCTTAGCAATACAACCCAAACAAAAATCACCTTTGTTGCCGATAAACTTGAATACAAATTCAAGAATGGAAAAGTTGGCTTACATCCTTTAAGCTTCAGCGAAGGATCTGGCAAACTGATAGGTATTATGGGTGCCAGTGGATCGGGGAAGTCTACTTTGCTGAATATTTTAAACAGTATTGAAAAACCTACCAGCGGCAGCATATTAATTAATGGTATTAATATCCATACTGAAAAAGACAAAATAGAAGGTGTTATTGGTTATGTGTCGCAGGATGATTTACTGATTGAGGAGCTTTCCGTTTTTCAAAACTTGTTTTATAACGCCAAACTTTGCTTCAGCAATTTAAATAATCCGCAAATTATTAAAATAGTTTTGAAGCTATTAAGCAGCTTAGGATTATTAGAAATTAAAGATCTGAAAGTTGGTAGTCCCTTAAACAAAAAAATAAGTGGCGGACAGCGTAAACGTCTTAATATTGGTTTAGAGTTAATAAGAGAACCGTCTGTATTATTTGTGGATGAGCCTACATCCGGACTTTCCTCACGCGATTCGGAAAATATTATGGATCTTTTAAAGGAGTTATCTTTAAAAGGCAAATTGGTATTTGTGGTAATTCACCAACCGTCATCAGATATCTACAAAATGTTTGATAAGCTGTTGATCCTTGATACAGGAGGCTTTCCAATATACAATGGAAATCCTGTTGATGCCATTATCTATTTTAAAAAGATCGTCAGCCATGTTAATAGTGAAGAAAGCGAATGCTTAACCTGCGGTAACGTAAACCCGGAGCAAATCTTCAACATTATCGAGTCGAAGGTAATTGATGAGTATGGGCATCCTACGCCCGACAGAAAGGTTCTTCCAAAACAATGGAATGACTATTATAATAAAGATATGGTTTCTCATCCCGTTATTGATGATAAAGCTCATGAACTACCCAGTAGTACTTTCAATATCCCGACTAAGTTCAAGCAGTTTAAAGTATTCATCACACGCGACGTATTATCTAAATTGAGCAATACTCAATATATGTTAATTAACTCGCTGGAAGCACCGTTACTTGCATTCATTCTTGCGTATCTGGTAAAATATTTCAATGTAGAGAACATATCTTCACAGTCGGGTTATATTTTCAGAGACAATGAAAATTTGCCTGCTTATTTATTTATGACTATTGTGGTGGCACTCTTTATGGGCTTAACAGTTAGTGCGGAAGAAATTATCAGGGATAGAAAAATATTGAAACGGGAAGCTTTCCTGAACCTGAGCCGTTCCGGTTATTTATATTCGAAGGTTACCATACTGTTTGTTATTTCTGCTATTCAAACCCTCTCCTTTGTGTTGCTCGGTAATTACATCATGGGCATTAGCGGAATGACCTTATCTTATTGGGTTGTGTTATTTTCAGTATCCTGCTTTGCCAATATGCTGGGGCTAAATATCTCCGCCAGCTTTAATTCTGCTGTTACGATTTACATTCTTATACCTATCCTGCTAATACCACAATTATTACTAAGCGGAGTAATTGTAAAATTCGATAAACTGAACCCTACTATTTCAACTCATAAATATGTACCTATTGCAGGTGAACTAATGGCGTCTAGCTGGGCTTTTGAAGCTTTAGCTGTACGACAGTTTAAGGACAATGCGTTTGAGAAAAATTTCTACGAATTTGAAAAGGAGATGAGTATCTCTGAATACAAAAAACATTATTGGATACCCGAAATAAGATCCAGAGTTGATTTTTGCGATGACAATTATAAAGATCCAAAACAAAAGGAACAACTCGAAAAGGCATTCGTCCTGCTTGACTATGAACTTAGAAAAGAAAGATCTTATTCCAAAAAAGTAAAGCTAATTAAAGTCGTAGACAGTTTAAATATTACGCATTACAAACCGACTATTGGAGCTAAGATTAAAGCTTACCTTTTTAAGCTAAACGATCATTATATAAAAACTTACAATCAAGCCAATCAACAAAAAGATGAGATCATAAGTAGTATGCAGTCTACACCTGCATTAAAAGAAAAATTCATTGAATTGCAAAATACCTATCTGAATGAAAGTTTATCCGATCTGGTTAAAAATAATAAAGAAGCTAACAGGATCATAGAAAGAGAAGGTGTCTTTATTCAGAACCTGGATCCGATCTATTTAGATCCTCAGTTTGCCACGAACACACTCGATATCCGTGCCCATTTCTTTGCCCCGCAAAAACAATTCTTTAACTCTTTTTACGACACCTTCTGGGTGAATGTAATCTTTATATGGCTAATGTCTATCATCTTGTACGTGACACTTTATATTGAGTTTTTGAAGGAACTCCTCTCCTACTTCGAGCGTATTTTTGATCGCTTTGTGAAGCCGAGTTAATTAATTTCAGGTGTTTGGATTGTAAAAAATCCAATAGCTATGTAGATGGGTTTTGTTTTTATTCCTAACAGAATTAAAAGGGAAGCTGGTATAAATCCTAAACCGCTCCCGCTGCCGTAAAAACTCAGATACGACAAGACAAACGATTTTCTTTTATTAACAATATTTAACCAAAAAATTCATTTAATCTTCATTGTTTAAATTTATCTTTGATTCAAATAACAATATTAAAACCTATAGCTATGAAAAAAATCGGAATATTATCAGTGGCCGTATTGTTTGCGACTACTGTATTTGCAGAAAAAGGCGTTCATTTAAATACTCGTCAAACTGCTCCACAGGAGCAAAAACCGGAAGGTGACAAACATGCCGGTGGAGATAAACACGCTGGTGGAAAAAAACATGCCGGCGGAAAAAAACATGGTGCCGGAAAAAAACTTGGTGATACCAAGGAGAAAAAATAAAAAAAGAGCATGTCCAAAGCAAAAAATAAAAGAAACCCGGAGAATATCCGGGTTTTTTTGCTTAAGAATTAGAAAAAAATATTAACAATAAAACGCCGTAGGTGTGCGACACATGGGATGTCGTTTGATTTATAAAGAGGTCGATTGGAAAATAATAGTATCTTAGATCAATGATATTATTTGAATGGTGTTTCTTCTGTTTAGAACGCTTGTGGTCTAAGTCTGGCGGTAATATTCATTTTTCATCATTCTGATGAGCCCAATAATTTTTTCAACTTAAACATCGAAGCTTGATTCTCCTTTAGATAAATTGCATTATATATAAATTTTTTCTCTCTCGTAGTTAAATGCCAACTTAAGGATACCTTTTCTTTTTCATTGGGCAATTCAAAATCCACCAGATCTATAGGTCCGTCAAACCAAGCGCTGGCATATTGTATCAGTTCTTCATGATTGTAGTCCTGTGTTTTGGCAATGTTTCCATAAATGCTTCCAAGAGGTATAGTTATATTTTGAAACATGTTATATTCCGGTGTATTTTCAATAGGCAGTTCTTTCCGAGTATCTCTTATCTGCAGCAAAATAACTCCACTGGTATTTTCTTTTATCCATTTCCTGAATACATACAAAAATTTAATAGTGGTTTTTATACCCAGGTTATCCCTTATACCTGCGTCCATGACTTCCATAATAGGTGAAGAAGGAAGAGAAACACTAGGTGATACATAGGGAAAAGTTGCGCTCATACGCAAGGCGCTTGTGTACTTTAAATTCATCGCATCCTGCTCTTCGAAAAAACGGGTAAACTCAACTCCGTCAATAAGACTTTGATTAAAAACATTTGGATTAGGCGTTTCCTGAGTAAGGTATGAAACCGGTTGAGATGAAATCACCAATCTTCTTCCATCATTCACAATGGTTGGGCAAAGAATAAGCATGGGTATTTCGCTGTTGGCCTCCGGAAGCTTGTAATAGGAAAGAGGATGATTTAATATATTTTCTGTGTTTATATTCATCTGCTTTTCAAAAGCATAGGCCCGATCTTTAAAATAACTATATTTTCCGTCATGTACTTTTTGAATATTTAAGAAAATATCATTGGTTGTAATACTAAATGCTATTGGATTCAGCATGTCTTTAGCTATATTATTAATATACCTTTCTTTAAAATAGTCATCTTGTATATTCTTTGTTTTTTTCTGGTAATACAATTCTCTAAAATAAGCCGCCCCAATGGCTCCTCCTGAAGAACCACTTATAAGCTGGGTTTGCTGCATCAATTCTCCTTTTAGAACCCGATCAATATACTGAAGAGTTCTATAAGTCCAGAGAGTGGCTCTTAACCCACCACCGCTGGCACTTATCAAAATAATTTTGGGTTTCTTATTAATTGAATCGGTTGCTTTACTTTTCCATTTTTCCAAAATGGCAATTGTACTTTTATAATCACTGTTAAAATTCTGGTTGCCACTGAGCATTTTCAAACGAAATAGATTAAAAAAAGCTGGAGGCGTATCATAATTTAATCCGTAAGCATGATTCCTCCTATTAAAAAAATTGTATTGCGAAACAAAATTCAAGGTTAGAAAAATACCGATAAACACTGCACCAGCCCATCCTCTTAACCAAAATCGCAAAGCACTGGATAGCATGATAAACATCGAAAACAACAACATCAAACTAGCTCCTGCAGGAATATTAAAAACCGGATAATCTCTAAAAAAACCAAGGATCAGCAATATTGCAAATACAATGATTTCAAGTATTGCTGCATAAAAATGATTTTGTTTAAAAACAGCATCAATCATTTCTTTGTCGTAATGCTCCGTTCCCCTGACTAATTTTATTTTATAAAAAGAACTCAGATACGTTTCAACATACCAATCTTTAGCGCTTCCTCTCTTCTTCCCTACTAAATTGCTTTTCCAATTAAGACTGGTCTTGCTTACTGTTCTTTTTCTTGGTACAGTATCAATTGCTTCTATCGCTATACCATACATTTTGTAAATGTCTTTATGTGTACTAAAAAAATAGGCAAAAGTAATAGCAGTTACGAGTATGAAGCCAAGCAGAAAACCAAGAACCTGCATCAGAATAATGGTATTGCCTTCATATTCATTCCGTAATTGGAAGTTTATTAATTTGTATAAAAATGTGGTTAAAAAAGCAACAGGAACAATAAAATTATTGATGGAGTATTTAACAAAAGGACTTGAAAGTGTGGCGATAAAAGGAAAACGAAATCCATTTAAAATATAACTGGATATATTGTACATCATAATAAAAGCACCGCTGGAGAAACCCACCATAAACAACGACCAAAAGCCTACTTGTCCCATATATTCAGGATCCAGGAACAGGTATGGTATTCCCCATTTTGCCGCTATCGATTCTGTAACTATACCAAATAATATGACCCAATACACCATTAATACCTGATTCTTTTTTATCAAAAGAACAACTAATTGAATGGGAAAAGAAAAATATATTCTGCCGAATATACTTTTCACCATCAACCATAAATTTAAATACTGAAACTTATATTTTTCCAAGGACAGACACAGTTATATACGAATGTACTCAATGATTTTCTTATTATAAAAATATATTCTTACAAAAGGTAATCAATAATTTTTTTTCTTGGATCGAAAGGAGCCAATTCATTTAATCCCATGTGTTGAATTGCAAGCTCAATAATTTCTTCTTGCGTCATGGCCTCAAACAATCCTGATTTTTTTGCATAATATCTCCCTGCATCTAACATCGCCTGCAATGGAATTAATCCGATCAGTTCTGAACCTGTTACCTTTACATTGTAAGTTGCAGCTACTTTACAAACTTCTTCATAAACAACATGAAAAGGGGTAATTCTAAAATTTGTAATATTTACAGATACCTGCGCCACGCCATATTCTTTGATAAACCATCCTATTGCTTTAACTGCCTTCAAAGCGCCCGGAACAGAGATTGTATTTCCGTAGGCATCTTTAACAATCTCTCCTGTTGCAGTATCACCAATACGTTTTATCCTACCCGATTCTCTTATATCACCCGCCATTGCGTTCGCTATCTCCACAGATGGTGTGTTGATATTTATATTATAAGCAATTAAAAAATCGCGTGCACCGATAATGGAAGCTCCTGATTTAGCTTTGAATACAGCTTTACCAAAGTCAGGTTTCCACTCCTCTTTTTGTATTTTGATAACTAAACCCTCATATTCTCCGGAACGCACTGTAGCAAGGTTTTTACGTTCTGGACTGCTGGCAGACGCTTCATATAGGTAAACAGGAATTTCCAGCTCTTCTCCTACTCTTTTTCCTAAAAGTTTAGAATATTCAACAGTTTCTTCCATGCTGATATTTGCAATAGGAATCAAAGGGCAAACATCTGTAGCTCCTAACCGGGGATGCTCTCCCTTTTGTTTACTCATATCAATATATTCACTTGCCACTTTGATAGCACGAAAAGCAGCTTCAATGACGAATTCTGGATGACCGGCAAATGTTACGACTGTGCGATTCGCTGCCTTTCCAGAATCAACATGTAACAGTTTCACTCCTTCTACAGATTCAATTGCATCTGTAATTTTCTTAATTACAAGCAGGTCGTTCCCTTCACTAAAATTGGGAACACATTCAATTAACTGACCTTCTATTGCCATTTTAATTATTATCCAAAAGTTGCAGACTAACTGAAAAAGCTCCTCAAGCTATTGATAACATATAACTTGAAGATTTCTTTTTCTTCATCCAAAATGTGAACTCAGGGTTTTCAAACTACCAATAAGAAAACCACTGGACAAAATTACACAATCTAATAAAAACATCACTCCTTATAACGGATTAAATTTCATAAACACAATCAAAATAAAATACTTCAGAACAGATACTGCATCCTATCAAAAAGAAGCGGTTGAACTGGTAGAAAAAAATGCGATGTTCTTTTACATTTTTAATACAATTATTTACGAATGAATTTTCTGCTACTTCCATTTCATCAATTTATCCTAATCCATCTAAAGGCACAGTCTACTTTATTACAAAATCCAACGAAAAATCAATTATAGAAATTTACAATCCTTTGGGAATATTAATGGAAGAAAGATCTGTTGAAGGAGGTTCTGTTGATATGCAGGGATATGCTTGTGGTCTGTATATTTTGCATCTAAAGTCAGAAGGTAATAATTCTTATCACCGTATAGTTGTTGAGAAATAAAGTCATAGTGATAAAACTGTTAAATACGAGAGAGATCCTTCTTCGCTCCTACCAGCAACACACCCGCAAGCACAAGTAAAGTTCCTTGTATCTGATGTGAAGTGATGGGTTGATGCAATACAAAATGATCCAGTACAATTGTAGTGATTGGTCCAACGCTCGCAATGATGCTGGCCTTACCGGCGCCGATAAGATTAATTCCTTCCGAGACTAAAAAAACAGGAATCACTGTAGAGATAATCGCAATAGCAAATCCCAGCCAATATACTTCATTTGGCAGACCAAATACAGATCCTGTGGGTGCAATAAGATACTGGATAATGACAGCAATGGAGGATACAATCATAGCATAAGAAGTAAAGCGAATCGAACCAAATTTAGGAATCAGGTTACCACTTCCTACTAAGTATACCGCATAGGTTAAGGCGCTTCCAAAAATAAACAAAGATCCCAACGCAATGTTCTTTTGATCCAGTGTCACATCGTCCAGAAAAACGATATAAATCCCAACATACGTAAGCGCTAAGGCAATATACCCTCGTGCATTAATTGTTTTTTTATAAAAGACAGCCGACAAGATAACTACCAGCGTTGGATAAATAAATAATATCAGTCTTTCTAAACTTGCTGAAATATATTTCAATCCAATGAAATCAAAAATGCTGGCGGTGTAATAGCCTAACAATCCCAATAAGATGATTTTTAAATAATCACTTTTAGCGAATTGTTGTTTCGGGGTATACCTGTTGTAAAAAAAAGGAATAATGATAAAAAACGGCAAAGAGAAAGTCATGCGTAAAGTAAGCAAGGACAAAGGATCTACATTATAAGTGTAAGCTACTTTAATCATTATCGCCTTCACCGAAAAACAGATAGCTCCTATAAATACAAGAGCTGCGCCAATTATATGAGAATATTTTTTAATGTTCATCGTTTGACCATATCCATGCCCCCTGTTAAAAATAAAAGACTTGGGTAATTCCTTGAACTTGTTCACACATCCGGCCCAGCCTTTAGGTGTTCATTGTTATATCGGTCAAGGTTTCTACTTCGTTAATTTTAAGGCATTATCAAGTCGTTGTGCTGCATTGTCCCAGTTGATGATGTTGAATAAAGCGTCAACGAAGTCCGCTCGTTTGTTTTTATATTTCAAATAGTAGGCGTGTTCCCAAACATCAATTACAAGGAGCGGAACAACTCCCCATTGTGTCAGTTTCTCGTGGTTCTCGCATTGCAACACGGTCAATGTATCAGAATAGGGTTGATAACCTAAGATACCCCAACCGTTGCCGTCAACATTTTTTGAAGTTGCTGCTATGTAAGTTTTCAATTTGTCGTAGCTGCCAAAGTTTTTTTCAATTCGTTTTTGTAACTCTCCTGTCGGCGTGGTTTGTTTGTTGGTGAGATTTGTCCAGAAGATGGAATGTAGAATGTGTGATGAAAAATGAAACGAAAGTTTCTTTGTCCAAAAGTCAACCGTTTCAAGATTGTTACCGTCCAATGCTTCTTTAATTTTTCTCAAATCGTTGTTGGCTGCTTTCACTGCTCCTCCATGATGAAATGTATAATGCAAGTACATTGTTTCAGCATCCATTGACGGTTCTAAAAAGTTTTCAGCATAAGGTAAAGTTTGTTGAATGAAGTTTCCTTTTTCATCAACTAATTTGTCAAGGCCGCCTTCGGTAACCGATGCAGCAAAGAGAGAGTTTGACGGAAGAATTGTTGCACCACCGATTATCAAACTGTTTTGAATAAATTGTTTTCTGTTCATTGGTGTTTTTTATTTTACCTTATAAATTAATAAGGAAGCATTGTTGTTAAAACCTGAAGGCAAAGCTACGATTAACTGTTTCAATTCTGTTATGAAAAGAGAAGTTCTTGCTCCTGAATGAGTAGAAACTTTGCCGTGTGCTATGTAAGTGTTTGCGTCTGTTTGTTTGAAAATATCAATGTAACCATTACCACAACTCAAATAAATTTGGTTGGTTGTGTTGTCGTAAAAAACATCATCAACATCGCTGTCAATATCAAAAGAAGAAATATTTTTTCCGGTTTGTGTATCAATAATCAAAAGTTTTGCAGGGTGTCGACAACCAATAAATAAGCGGTGATTGGTTTCATCTAAACTCATAGGAAAATTTGAAGTTGCTTCGGTCATGTTCCATTGAGCGCTTACCAAATTTTTTTCTAAATCAATAATTTCAATTTGCTTTTCATCGGGAACATTGACAAAAATCTTTTTTACTGTTTTATCTATTTGAAATGATTCGGGGTGTCCTGAAAGTTTTATGTCGGTAATTAGTTTGAAATTTGTTGCATCAATTATTGCCATTCCACCATTGCCGTAGCCAACATAAATTTTTTTGTCGGTAGAATCGTAGCGAACATTATCAGCATCACCTGATAATTTTATCGAGTTGATTTTTTGAAATGAATCTGCATTGAAAACATCACATTCACCGTTATCACCGTTTGCAACAAATATTGAATTGCTTTGAGGAATAAAAATTATTCCCTGCGGTTCACCTAAATTTTTAATGGTGTGAATTACTCTTTTGTTTTTGAGGTCAACAACTTCAACGGTATTATTTCCTAATGCAGCAACAAAAATAATTTGATGATTACTGTCAAAAGCAAGATGGTCAATTCTTCCGCTTACATTGGGCAAAGGAATTGATGCAATCAATTCGAGAAAACTATTTTGAGATTGTGTTTGTGCGTTGCATCCGCTGAAGCAGAAACAAACAGAAATAATTACCAGAGAGAATAGTTGCGATTGTTTCATTATTTATAAAACTGTTTTTTCTAATATCCTTTGCCAATCAATAAAATGCCACTCGGTTTGTTCTAATAATATAAAGAGCAAGATGCGTAAAATAAGTTCCATAAGGCGAACAGCCTTACTTATGTGGAGCAGCCCTTTTGTCCACATCAATTATCGTTTAAAGTGGTTACAAGTTTAATTTGGTGCGTAAAATCCTCGGCTGGTTGGGATTTGTGCGCTTGATCTTGTGTGCAGTTAATCCCGACCTCAATAACCTTAGGATTTGTAATCCAAGTTTACCTTCTTGC
>OLLH01000238.1_pt1 | contig 35259 bp, 21 predicted proteins | sample 1604451 | NCBI WGS metagenome assembly OLLH01 (sample SAMEA104055714, study PRJEB20765) | soil metagenome | isolation source: soil
GAAATACAAGTTCTCTAAATTAAATGACAAGAAACATTAGCGTAATTTATATCTAACAAGAGTTTCATTGTGTTTCGAACACTAGTGATTACAAATCCAGCTCAGCGTACTACTTACTCAAAATCTTGAATTCAGTACGGCGGTTTTGTTGACGACCATCATCGGTATCATTAGTAGCCACGGGAGTAGTCATACCATATCCTTTAAATTCAAGTCTTGAGGCAACGATTCCTTTTTTAATAAGATAATCCACTACTGCTTTTGCCCGATTTTCAGAAAGCGTTTGGTTGTGGGCTGCGCCCCCCCTGCTGTCTGTATGCCCGGATATTTCTATCTTTAAACTTCCTATTTCTGTCAGCAATGCAATCAAACGTTCCAACTCTGCGGTTGACTCGGGCCGTAAAATAGATTTGTCGGTATCGAAAAATATATTTTTTAAGATGATTTTGCTTCCCACTTCTACTTTTTTCAAAGCAACATCTTTTGTTATTTCCTGGTAAACAGAGGTTTTTGGTATGTCGAAATTTTCTGAATGAAAGAGGTACTTATCTGCTTTCACAGCGATTCCATAATTTTTTCCGGAAGGCAGTGTAACCAGATATTTCCCCGTAGTACTGTTGGAAGTAAACGTTGATACCAATTCATTTTTCTGGTTATCTGTAATTTCAATAGTGGCTTCAAGAGGTTGCAAGGTAATAGCATCCACTACTTTTCCTTTTAATATGGTTAGCTGATTGGTTTTAATTTCAACCACTTGCTCAATTTGTTTCTCTGCAACAGGAGCCGTACGACTGGCTAATAGATTGTCTTCTGTACTTACGACTCCCTGCTTTTCAGGACCCAAAAAGGTAACCACGTATAAATCCTTTTCACCATAACCTCCGTCTTTTATCGATGCAAAATATCCGTGTTTTCCATTGGCTGATACCACAAATGAAACGTCGTCATCGGCTGTGTTAATAGGATAACCAATATTTTCAGGCTCCGACCATGCTTTTGTGGAATCGTTCCAAAGGGATTTAAAAATGTCGTATCCTCCCATGGTCTTATGCCCTTTCGAACTAAAGTATAACGTTTTTCCATCCGGGTGCATAAACACAGCTTCTTCATCATATTTGGTATTAATCACCGGCCCCAAATTAACAGGTTCGCCCCACTTATCTTTTTTCAGTAAATTACTTTTGTATATATCCCTTCCTCCATAACCCCCATCAGGTTTATCACTTACGAAATACAGCGTTTTTTGATCAAAAGAATAAGAGGCAGACGATTCATGAAATTCCGTGTTGATGTTTTTGTTGAGCCTCTCCGGTTTAGACCATTCAGCGCCTTTTAAAACACATTCGTAAATATCACCACCATGATCTCCTTTGTATATGAACATGCGCTGTCCATCAGGTGAAAGGGCTACGGTTGCATCATGCGTAACTGTGTTAATGGGTTCCCCCATGTTTTGGGCTGGTGTCCATTTCCCATTTACATTATAGGATACGTAAATGTCCTCGTCATAATCTTCTTCATTTTTTGCATTTTTAGCTCCCAAAGAAACATTTCTTCTGGACGTAAACAACATCATAGATTCATCTGCAGAAATAGTCGCAGTATACTCAGGATATTTCGTATTAACAGCCGGACCCAGATTGTCAATAAAAACCCTCACAGGTTTTTTGACTAATTCTTTTCCTGTATTGCATTCCTCTATCTTCTTGGCCAAAACAGCACTCATTGATTTCATCTCTTCAGGAGAAAGAGTTCCCTTATAAATAGTGTATTCTTTTATTGCTATATCCCAGCTAAGAGTTAATTGATAGGCTTGCCCAAGCATAAAATGAATACGTGGATTAATATTGGGATTCAGTTGAAAGGCTTTTTCAAAATAAGTAATAGAACTAACTTTATAAATAGAATTAAGCAGGCAAATTCCAATTTTATAATTGAGCAGAGCGTTGTTGGGATTAAATTTATTCGCCTTATAAAAAAAGGGGAGCGCTTGCTCGTAGTTATCGCTACCCTTTTCAAAAATCTCATTACCTGCCTGCAATGCTTTTTTCGCGGCTTTAAACTCATCCTTGTTATCCTTAAACGCAAAGTTTTCTTTTTCGAATTCTACGTTTTGAGCGTACGAATTCAAGAAAAGAAAAGAAAAGAAAAAAAAACTTAAAAGGAATTTTATTCGCAAGTACATTTGTGTTTCATTTGTATATAATTTTTCTTTTTGGTCAAATGGAATACGCCATCCGCCTCAGGCGGATTCATTCTCGGTTGGTATTTCTGCAAGAATTATGGCTATTTCTTAGCCTAAATTAGGTATCTTATTTTTGACAATTTTGATTTAAATAAGTAGTTGCATTACTAACGCCTAATGACTTAGCCTTTGTCCAGTCTGCACAAGCGCCATCGTTATCACGCTGCATTTCCAGAGCAATGCCCCTGTTCAAAAACGCGGCACCATAATTAGGATTAATTTTAATCGCCTGATTAAAATCTTCTACTGCAGCTTTGTAATCATTTTGTTTGTATTTAACTAAACCTCTGTTGTTGTATGAGAAGGCATATTGAGAATTAATTTTAATGGCATCGTTAAAATCCTTAATAGCATCGCTATACATTTTTAATTCCATATTCGCGCTTCCTCTATTATTGAATGCGATATGATAGTCAGGTTTTAATTTTATTGCAAGATTATAATCTAATAGGGCTCCTTGTAAATCGCCCATATTCCTTTTAACACTTCCCCGATTATTATAGGCGAAAGCCATTTCCGGTTCCAGAAGTATCGCTTTGCTATAATCTTCTATTGCTCCTTTATTATCTCCCAATAATTTTTTTGCTCCGGCACGATCATTATAAGCATAAGCATAATCCGATCTATATTTAATCGCATTGGTAAAATCGCTATTGGCTTGTTCCAGTTTATTTAATTCAAAATTTATTTCTCCCCTGTAATAATACGCTGAAGCATTGGACGAATCTGTTTCAATAGCTTTGGAAAAATCCGTGATCGCGGCGGCATTATCGTTTAAGGTAAACTTAGCAAAACCCCTGCTAAAATAAGCCTTCGTTGATTTAGGATCTATATTAATTACCGAGCTGAAATCTTCAACAGCACCTGAAATATCTTTCAGCTCCATTTTAGCTGTACCCCGGTTATAAAGGGCTTTTTCAAATAATGGTTTTATTTTTATTGCATCGTTAAATTGCTGCAATGCTCCTGTATAATTTTTACTATTGTAATTAACGATACCCGCATTGTATAACTTCTCGGCTTCCTGGTTTTCAGCCTCCACTTTAAGTGTATCCTTGGATTGAGCAAAGGCTTGTTGGGCTAATATAACGGTACACCCGAAAAGGAAAATAACTAACTTCTTCATCTTTATATTAAAACAATTAATGATAAAGGACATCTTTCATAAAATTACATTGTTTTAAGTTCACGTCTTTTTATATGCAGACTTAAATATATTTCATGAGAACCTGTATTGTACTTTTTAATACTCGTTAATCCCATATCATAAGCATATCCTATTCTGATTACATCCCCATTAAGACCGACCATTGCAACAATGGATTCTTTGTCGCGATAGGAACCACCAATCCAAACGGCACCCTTGTAAGCTATTTTAGCATTTATATCGTACAGAAGACCCGGAGCCGGCGTTGTTTCATCGTACAGAAGACCCGGCGTTTTTTCATAGTACTTTAATAAAAAAGAAGGTTCAAAAGTAAAGTCAACAGGCAGTTTGTATTCATAGCCACCGGCAAGAAAGAATCCTTTCGGTCTTTTCGGAAGGATCATACCATTGCTTCCCCATTTAACAATTTCATGTTGCAGCAGATTAGAGGCTGACAATCCTAAATAATATTTTTTTGTACTATACCCTCCAGTATAATAGTAAAGACCTGCTGTGCCATCTGCGACAATAGTTTTACTGGTGCCGTCTATAATTGCATTATCTCCCGGTTGATCCATTCTTAAAGCCTTTTCATTCAATAAAAACTGGTTGAGCATGGCAGAAATTCCAAAGGAAAGCCTGGTGATATTCTTGATAATAGAAATATGGTAAGAATAAGCTAGTTGAATACCATTTTGCGTAGTAGGTCCAGATGTCGAATTATATATCGATCCACCAAACCCTACCTTCTGATTCCAAAGTAAGCCATGCATTACAAACGATTGAAAGGCGGGGGCATCTTTTATTCCGACCCATTGTTTACGGTAATTTAAACTTGCCGGGTTATAGCTCTTACTTCCGGCAGTTGCAGGATTTATAACCAAATCATTAAAGAAATACTGCCTTTGAAGAGGCAACTCATTTTGCGCGTAAAGAGCAGAAGCTAATAAGATTATTAAAAATGTGTACAGGTATTTTGTCATTCGTAAATAATTTATTTTTTAATGTCCGGCGTTATTTTATTTAGCTGTTTTAACGAAGAATAGTAACTGATCCGGATATTTGTTTATCACCGTTGTTTAAATTTATAACATAGTAGTAGGTGCCTATTGGAAGTAAACGTCCGTTTAATGTGCCGTTCCATGGGATCGCATATCCTAAAGAATTGAATACTGAATTACCTTCTCTGTCGAATACATCTACCACACTTTTTGGAAATGATTCAATGTTTCTTAAAATCCAGGTATCATTTGTCCCATCACTATTAGGAGAAAATCCATTCGGAACATTAATACAGCCATGAGCTTCTTCTGTAATAGAAACAGAATCTGTCAAAGAGCAGGCTCTGAAATCTGTAATGATAACTGAATAAAGGCCTGGTACTAAATTTAGTAAATTTTCTGTAACAGCTCCGTTGGACCATATGTAAGAATAGGGTTCTGTGCCTCCGGTGGTATAAAGATCAATTTCGCCATCTTGACCGGTACATCCGATGCTGGTCGTTAACTCTGCCTTGATTAAGTCCGGTTGCGTTACAATAATATCCTTTACCACACGGCAATTGTTTCCATCCGTTATCACTACAGAATAAAGTCCGCTGCTTAACCCTGCCAAATTATCAGCAGTTGTTCCGTTCTGGCTCCACAGATAAGAATAAGGAGATAAACCGCCCACTGTGGATAAGCTTATAGCTCCGTTACTTTCTCCCTGGCAGCGAACAGGAGTGACATTACTAGAAATAAGAAGAAGGTCTGCAGGCTCATTAATAGTGACCTTGGCAGCTGAAAGACATTCTTTTGAATCGGTAACAATTACTGTATAAATGCCGGCGGCTATGCCAGTCAAATCTTCCGTAACAGCTCCATTTGGATTCCATTGAAAGGAATAAGGAGCAGTGCCTCCTGTAACAGTTAAATCTGCCGATCCGGAATTCGCTCCCTTGCATGTCAGATCTACATGAGTAACAGATGTTTTTAACGGGAGTTTGGGCTCTGTAATGGACACATTAAAAGAATCTTTGCAACCGCGAACGTCTGCCGCCGTTAAGCTATAATTGCCGATAATAAGATTCTTAATACTTTGAGTTGTACTACCGTCTGACCATGCATACGAATATGGGTTTGTACCTCCGAGTACCGTTACATCGATGGCCCCACTTGCATCCCCTTTGCAATTAATGTCCGTTACTTTTTTGTTTAATACAAAAACAGATGGTTCAACAATATTAGCAGTAGCAGAACTTGTGCAATTATTAGAATCTACAACGGTGACGGAATACGTCCCTGCCTTTAACCCACTTATTGATGCGGAAGAAGTGCCGTCAGGCCATAAAATAGTAAATGGTGCTTTAGCCTGATTTATTATTACAGTCGCGGCTCCGTTATTGCCTCCGTTACAACTAACAGGAGTAACAGTCGTCTTTAAATTTATTAAACTGGGAGGAGCTGTTAAGGTAACGCTATCAGCAATTGCACATTTCTGACTATCTGTTATAGCAACTACATATTTCCCGGAAGCTAATCCGCTGAGATTTGATGTTGTTGCATCATTAGACCACTTATATTTGTAGGGCGAAGTGCCTCCGGAAACCGTTATATCTATTGATCCTGTTTTATTGGTACAATCCGAATTTTGAAACTTTTTCACTAAACTAACAGCTTTAGATGGTTCTGTAATCAAAAAACTTTTATCTGTTGTACAACCTCTGACATCTGAAACAAAAACAATATAATTTCCCGGAGCAAGGTTATTTATATCCTTTGTCCCACTTCCGTTCGACCAGGTATAATCGTATGGAGTGGTACCACCATTTACCGTTAAAATGATGTTCCCGTTATTCATACCTTTGCATGTAACATCGCCTTTAACACCGGTTACGCCCAATAGCTGAGGAGATGCAAGAACAATATCTTTGGTACAAAAAAGCAACCAGGTGGAACTGGATCCAATAAAACTATACATTTTTACGCTAAATGAATCCGGGGAAAGACCATTAAAGGTATATGGCGTCATGCTTGAAAAGGTATTCGTCAGTATGCCTTTTTTATACAATTCATATTTTTTATTAGTCACAGTTATATCCGTATCCGTATTAAATGCTTTTATAGAACCATCCGCCGACCCAAAGCAGGAAGGCTCGGTACTAGATACTATACAGGACTGAGATGGCTGGGATAGTAGTGCATTAGATGTAATCAGGAATAAAATTAATGCAAATAGCAAACATCCGAGAGTACGTTTCGGATATTCGCAAAGATGAACTGCACCTGCTTTTTTCAAGGAGATTTAAACTTATTTTATTAGGATTAGGAAAGTAATATTATTTCAACAAACATAACTATTTTTTTTAAATAAAATTGCGTTTATCTTCAAAATGTTAATAACTTGATAAGCGAAGCTTTTTAAGAACTAATGCAGGGCGGCTCAATCCATTTTAGAGCTTTTCAGCTAGCACACAGCTTCTTTTATACGTCCTGACATTTCCATTAAGATCGAATATTTCAGCAAGAATTATGTAGATTCCGATATGTGCTTTTTCTCGATTGTCAGTAAGCCCATCCCAAGTTACAATATTTTCATTTCCAAGTAATTCACTTTTTAATAATTTGATTATTTCCCTCCCCTCACAATCAAAAATACGGACGTTTCCAACAAAGCCCGGTGCATCCGGTTGGATTCTTATATTTAAAACATCTTTGTAACCATCATTATCCGGAGAAAAAATTTCCGGATCAATAGAGATACCTGCATTTCCTCCGGAAATCCGGCTATTTTGAGAATTTTTATACCCTGGCGTTGCGAAGCCATTAGTTTGAGCTGCCGAGTGCCAATTGGTGGAGTCTTGTGTTGGACGATCCGGATCTAATCTTTCTAATGAAACGCCTTTGACTTCTTTCAATAATGGAAAATGCATGGATGCCGTATATCTAAATTCATCTATCCTCTCCTCTCGGTCGTTAAGAAGAACAACAACTCCATCGGCAGCATTAAGAGTTGGAAACTTCGTCATTTTAATAAAAGCTTTGTTATTAGAATAATAGTAGTGTTGAACAATATCCGGTCGTATTGTAAGAACACAATATTCATTGGGAAATAATAAATAACCATCGGTACTGATTGTTTGTGTGACATCAATAATGTCAGAAATAAAATCAGCATTGGCAAGTTTCAATGACATCAGATCTACAACTTTTTCAGAACGATTGTATACTTCAACAAAGTCGACTCCTCCTGCTTGAGGATCAAACAGAACTTCGTTAATAACAATATCCGATTTTTCAGGTGCAGATGGAATTGCAAATTTGCAATCAGAAATCGATGTTAGAGTATTGCCGGCACAATCCCTGATTAAATTTCCGACTGACAGAGAATATATAACTCCAGTATCCAAAGGCTGCTCCAAAATAAGTTTTACTGATAAAAAATCGGGCGCCATGCATTCAATTTGTGTGGGAAAACCTATTCCTTTATTTACAGAATAGGTAACCAGCCCTATCATGGTTATGGAATCAATAGGCTCATCAAAGAACACTTGTAAATATTTTGCAGTAAGCACCGCGACTCGCAATACTTCAGGATTTTTATTGTCGGGATTGTAAGTGCTTACCGAATTTTTTTGTCCGGGTGTTCCTCCATTCGTATTATTAGATGATTTCCAATTGTTAGCACCTCCGCATGGATTATTCGGATCCATAAGTTCCAATGACCAACCGCCATCTTTTTTATTTGCATTTTGATACCACTCATCACTATATAAAACAGATGAAACAATGTGCCCGAAATTGTCATTGATCGATACATTAGTTCCGGTATTGGTTAGTACAGGAAAACCTGAAATCCCAAGTACTTTGGGAGTGACGTATTTTTTTAAGCTGTCTGCTCCGGTCAAGGAGGATATTACCAAATAATCATTCGCATCAATTTGGTAATCAGGAAGATTTTTAGACGATGAACCAATGGTAATGGTCCAACCATTCAATGAAATTGGAAAAGGCATTCTGTTAAATAATTCTATATATTCATATTTTGGTAACCCTTGAGACGGATCTGGGTCGGCCATAATTTCATTAATTAAAACATCGTAAGAATAAGGTATATAAAATAGTACAGAATGGGTGCTGCTTTTCAATGAGTTGTTGCTATTGTCCATCACATTATTAATAGATAGTAAATTATTAATTCTGGGATGCAGAGCAGAAGTAAAAATTAAATGTACCAAACTCCGGTTAACAGCATCTAGGGTTGCGGAATAAGGTTGGCCGATTCCATTATTGACCTGATAATTGGAAACTAAATTCGCAGAAATTGAATCCATATTTTCGGTAAACAAAACATCTACTTGCACGGATGAAATGACAGAAACTTCGCTTACTACAGGTGAAATCGTGTCTTTGTAAATTGGATGAACATAGATATCATCATAATAAAAATTATGGGCATTAGACGCAGAATATTTTATTAAGATCCCAAAATAAGCACTTTGCTGAATGGTAGAATCTATGATGGTACCTTGCAAAGCATAGTTATTTCCTATGCCAGTAACATCTACGTATAAAAACCATTGGAATGTTGACGTTCTTTGTACTTTTACTTTTACCGGGTTATTAGTGCTGCCGGAAATAATTTTATTTGCTCCATCAATGATCTTTGTTGTGAGAGTAGCTTTTTTTAAAAATAAACTTACTTCATCATTTAACCCCCCGATCCTAATAAAGTATCCTTCGTTCTTGCCTTTTAAATTGGCTGAGTCAGACATTAAAAAAACATCTGTATAATTGGAAGAAGAAGTGGCAAGCTTTAGGTTTGCAAAAAATTCCCATTCAATATTTTTTGTTAATAAAGAAGGAGTGCTTAGATAGGAAATAGTATTACTCACGGCAGGACCGTTGGAAACAAGCTGTCCATTCACGACATTCCATTGAGTGACATCACCCGACCATACAGGAGAATTAGTTATATTCCCATCTGAAAAGTTTTCGAAAATCTGTGCAACAGTCGAAAATGATAATAAAAAAAAGCAAAAAAATATTTTGCTGATAAAAAAATATTTCAAAAAGCAGAATTAAAATGTTCTAGTATATTTGCACCAAATTAAACGTATTAATTTTTATCATACAATACGTAAAAATACGTAATTTTAAGTCTGTTAAAAATAAATAATATATAAATGAAAGTAGCAGTAGTTGGAGCCACCGGTTTGGTTGGCACTGTAATGATTAAAGTGTTGGAAGAACGAAACTTCCCGGTAACTGAATTTATTCCGGTAGCATCAGAAAAATCTGTTGGCAAAGAAGTTTTTTTTAAAGGTAAGGGGTACAAAATTGTTAGCATGCAGGATGCTATTGCTCTGAAACCGGTAATCGCCCTTTTTTCTGCCGGAGGTAATACTTCCTTAGAATGGGCACCTAAGTTTGCCAAAGCAGGAATTACAGTTATTGACAATTCATCTGCTTGGAGAATGGATAAAAGTAAAAAATTGATTGTGCCTGAAATAAATGCACACGAGCTTACTAAAAACGATAAAATAATAGCCAATCCTAATTGCTCCACTATACAAATGGTGGTGGCGCTAGCTCCTTTACATAAAAAATATACTATAAAGAGGATTGTGGTTTCAACCTATCAATCTGTAACCGGAACCGGAGTAAAAGCAGTGGATCAATTAATGAATGAGCGACAAGGAATCATCGGCCCAATGGCATATGCCTACCCTATCGACTTAAATGTTATCCCGCAAATTGACGTTTTTATTGACAACGGATACACCAAAGAAGAAATGAAAATGGTGAATGAAACTAAAAAAATAATGGGAAGCGACAATATCCGTGTTACTGCAACTACAGTGAGAATACCTGTAATGGGAGGCCATTCTGAATCCGTAAATGTGGAGTTTGAAAATGATTTTGACCTTGATGAAGTACGTAACATATTATCTGCGTCAAAAGGAATTATTGTTCAGGACGACATAAAAAAACAAATTTATCCAATGCCACTTACCTCACATCAAAAAGACGAAGTTTTTGTGGGACGGTTACGTCGCGATGAAAGCAATCCGAACACCCTTAACATGTGGATTGTTGCTGATAATCTTAGAAAAGGAGCGGCTACAAATGCTGTTCAGATTGCAGAGTATTTATTGGCCAATAATGTTAGTTAAGCGTTTAAAAAAAAATCTTAAAACATACCTGGTCCTCTTATTTGTTCTCTTTCTCTCTGTTTCTAAGGCACAACATTTAGATTCCATAAGAAGCAGCTTTAGACAGGAATCTTCTTTCTTTATCACTATTGACAGTCATAATTCTTTTATAGGAGGAAAACTTGCCAGTATTACCGGGCTTAAAGCAGGATTGAGTTATGGCAAACTTGTAAAAGTGGGTATTGGGTTATTTGGTCTTTCCAACCCTTATGCCGGGAAGGTAACTATTAAAGCTCCTGATGGAGTTAAGGATACCACTATTTCTGCGGAATTAAAGTTTAGTTATTTCGGACTATTTTTCGATTATACTATTTATCAGAAAAAACGATGGATGTTTAGTATACCCTTGCAATTAGGCTTTGGAGGATCTTCTTACCAATATTACAAGAAAAATGAGGGCCTTGTTACCTTAAACTCAGGAGGTATTATATTGTTTGAACCTGCCGTGATAGGGCATTATAAAATTACACGATGGTTTGGCGTTGGTTTAGGAGCCGGATTTCGCTTAATGCTAGTACCTAATTATAAAGTAGCAGAAAACTTTACCTCTCCCATTTATGTTCTTAAACTCAAGATATTTTTAGATGAATTGTATTATATGGTTTTTCCAAGAGGTATAACGGGTAAAAGTAAACCGCGAGAAAAACAGTTTTAATTATAAAATTTTACTATATTTGGAATATAAACATGCTCTTCTACACAATTATACTTTCTCTCATGAAAAGAAATACCACTAAACTAGCTTACTTGATCATGTTCTCCATCTGCACTTCCTTTTTTATAATCGGTGGATGTAAAAAAACAAAGCAGGATCCGGCTCCCGCAACTTCAACCCCTCCAGAAGTGCAAACTGCAACTGATAATGCTCAGTCAGATTTCATTTTTAATAATATCAACAACATTGTGGATGACGCTGCTCGAAGTGAAGGTGGTGTAAATAAAATGTTGGGATGTGCTACAATAACAAAGGACAGCACGGCCAATAATCCAACGGGAAACTATTTTCCAAAAACATTGGTTATTGATTATGGATCCGGAAGTACATCCTGCACTGGTGTCGATGGAAGAAAACGTACCGGAATAATTTCGGCCACTTTTTCAGGTCCTAGAAATGTTGATTCAACAATAACCATTGATTATAGCACCTACGCAGTGGATGGAATAAAAATTACAGGGAGAACTATCGTTACTACAACTCAGATTGTGAAACTAACAACAGTAGTAGGAACTGTAACATCTGTACCAATACAATGGAGTACAGTTACAACTGCAAGTCTGGTATTAAATGGAGTGACTCATAGTTGGAAATGCAACAAAACAAGGTACTGGCAGCAAGGATCCAACACGGCCACACAATATGATCAATTTAATTTTTGGGGGACTTCTATCAGAGATTCTGATACCACATTGGTGCAAGATATCACCTGTCTTGAAACATTTCCAACGTGTCCTTATATTGTCAGGGGGACTGCAACCATTAGTAACGGCTCAAAACGTATAGTAATAAACTATGGAGGCGCCAATGACGTTTGTGACTCCAAAGCAACAATTTCTATTAACGGAGGAACGCCAATATCTTTTATACTAAAATAAATCTTTTAAAATCAAACATCCATTTACTTTCAAATAATAAATTTATTCTCAATGTGGAATAAATTCTGCGTGTGAGAAGACAACTCCACGCTTTAAAGGGTTTCCATTTTTATATTATATAGCTTAAGTACTTCTACTTAAGCTATATTTCTTTTAATGGTTATTTGGCAACGTTTTAGTTAGGAGGAAAGTTCTACCTAAACTAAAACTAAAACTATGAAAATTCTGAAAGTTATTACAGTGAGCCTTTTATTATCTGTTTTTTTTAATTCTGCTCAAGCGCAGGATACAACAAAAAAAACAACCATCATAAGCTCTGATACAACGGTTATCCGAAAAGATTATTCGACATTGCCAGAAACCAAAGTGGTTACAACTACTCAAGTTGTAGCACCAGTTAGTACTCCACAACCTACAGAGGCGGAAGATTACCCGCAAGCAGGTTTTCATTTAGGACTAAGATTCCAACCAGGTTTTACCGCCATTAAAAGTTCCGGCAATGACGTCAATACTATAAGCGTTAGCGGAAAAGTAGGATATGGTTTCGGAATGTCATTCGCCTATTATTTTAACAATTATTTTGGGACGCAATTAGAATTAATGTATTCAACCTTATCACAACAATATACCGATAAGTATAATAAGACGCATAATGTCGATTTAAATTATATTAGCATACCTCTTATTGCTACGCTGAATTCAAACTATGGAAAACCAGTTAACATTAATGTTGCATTTGGTCCGCAACTGGGATTATTGGTAGGATCTAAAGTATCCGGTAACGATGGAGACTTTAATGCTGTTCTTGCGGCCAAAGGAACGGATCTGGGTGTTGGTTTCGGAGGTGGTTTGGATTTTGCCCTTGGACCGAAACATCACACACATATTAACCTAGGATACCGGGGAGTGCAAGGTTTATTAGACATCGATAATTCAAATGGTAGCACTAACCTATCAACGAATCAATATTATATTCTACAAAAATCTAAAACGAATACGAATTCATTATATCTGGGTATAATGTTCAAATTATAAAAAAGTATAAGAATAAAAATGGCCCGTCTGAAATTGATTCCAGACGGGCCATTTTTATTTAATATTTAGTATTAAAAACTCCAGTCAAAGGAATCCAGCTCTTTTATGCTGCATTTTAAAAGATCAATGCTGGCTCTGATATCACTTTTATCTGCCATCTCAATAGCCTGATGAATGTGGCGTGTTGGAATAGAAACACATCCTGCAATAGCCCCTGTTTTTCCCATTCTCTGCACTCCGGCAGTATCCGTTCCTCCAGCAGTAAGTATTTCATGTTGCCATTTAATTTTATTCTTGTCAGCGGTTTTTTTCATATAATTCACCATCCTATAATCGCATATAGTTGAAGAATCCATAATTTTAATAGCCGTTCCTTCCCCTAATTTTGTAATCATTTCGTGTGGTTGGGCGCCGGGTACATCAAAAGCAATGGTCGTATCCAGCCCAAATCCAAAATCTGGTTCAATAGAATGTGCAGCTACAGAAGCGCCTCTAATCCCAACTTCCTCCTGAACAGTAAAAACACCATATACATCATAAGGCACTTCCTTAAGCTCTCTTAATGTTTCAATTAAAATAAAAACAGATACCCGATTATCAATAGATTTGCAGTTAACACAATTTCCCATTTCGATTAATTCGCGTTGACGTGTTACAGGATTGCCCACACTCACGATCTTCTCGACCTCCTCTTTAGGCATTCCTAAATCAATAAAATAATCGGTAACATTGGCAACCTTATTCTTCTCTTCCTGTGTCATAACATGAATGGGCTTAGAACCCATTACCCCAACTATATCTTCTTTTCCATGTACAATGACCCGTTGTGCAGTAAGTGTTTTTGGATCGAAGCCTCCTAAGGTGTGAAAACGTAAAAAGCCTTTATCGTCTACATGGGTAACAATAAAACCTATCTCATCCATGTGAGCGGCAATCATTACTTTCTTTTGTTTTTTTCCTTTTTTAAAAGCGATGACATTGCCCATGTTATCTATAGAAATTGAATCTACCAAAGGGGCTACTTCTCTTAACACAAGTTGTCTTATCCGATTTTCAAAACCGGGTGCACCGGCTACTTCACATATCTCTTTTAAAAGTTTAACATTTATAGGCATCCTTATCTTTTTTAATATTGGATAAAGATATTATTTTTCACCTTAACATAAATTCCGTTCGGTGTTTTTAATCCATTAAAACATCAACCTGTTTATTGGTTCATTATCAATAAGTACCTTATTCACCAGAATTGAACACGTATTACTATATACCAGAGAATAAAATTTACCGCGCTGTTGTATTTCTGTAATACGATAAAAGATTTTGGACTCCAAAGACCTTGGATCTATAAAAGTCAAGTATTGACAAGCTTCTTTATTTTCGACAGTTCCGATAACTTTGAATTCAATTCCATCTATAGATCGTGCAATGGTGTATTTAAACCGATGTTTATAGTTTACAACATTCCATTTAAGTAATACCTTCGTATTGAGCATATGGACTTCCAATTGATTTACTTTAAGAGATGTAATTTCCATGGTGTGTGTATTTGTTTTTAAAAATAAGATTTATCATCCACAGAAAGCTTACAAATAATCGACAATTATTACATCTGTAGAACTTTAATAAAAAGCACAGCGTGTTTTCTACACTTAAAAAGAAAAGCTATTAAAAAAAATTAAGAAATGGTTGTAAAAGAGCCTATCGATCCTGAATTGACTGTGTTATCTTTAGGAATAAATCCCAAATGACTATGCCTGCACTAATTGAAATATTTAATGAATGTTTTGTGCCAAACTGAGGGATTTCAATACATAAGTCGGCCTGATTTATGATTTCATCCTCGACTCCAAAAACCTCATGTCCAAATATCAGGGCATATTTTTTATCCGCATCGGGGAAAAACTCATTTAATAAGGTGCTTTTCTCCGCTTGTTCAATAACCAAAATAGTATATTCTTCTTTCTTTAGCATTTCCAATGCTTCTAAGGTTGTTTTATGATACTTCCATTTCACCGAATCTGTAGCACCCAATGCTGTTTTTTGTATGTCTCTATGTGGCGGCATTGCAGTAATCCCACACAAATAAATGGCTTCGATTAAAAAAGCATCGGCTGTTCGAAAAATAGAACCTATATTGTTCAGACTCCTTACATTATCCAATACTACTACCAAAGGAATTTTTTTAGCATCTTTAAATGCCTCCACTGATAACCGATTTAATTCCTCATTTTTTAGTTTACGCATATTCTCTATTCCTTCTCAATCCACTTCCCATCTTCTTTAATCAAATCTATAAGAGCATCTACTGCAAGTTCAGAAGAGATGCTACGTTTAACAACATCCTTGCTTCTGTATAAAGTGATTTTTCCAACACCAACGCCAACATACCCATAGTCGGCATCAGCCATCTCTCCCGGTCCGTTTACGATACAGCCCATAATGCCAATTTTTACTCCTTTCAAATGATCTGTTCTCTGCCGGATCATAGCTGTAGTTTCCTGTAAATCGAATAATGTTCTACCGCAAGAGGGACAAGAGATATATTCCGTCTTAGAAATTCTTGTACGCGTGCCTTGCAAAATACCAAAGGCTGTACTGTTAATCGCTTGACGACTTCCGCAATCTTTCGCTTTTATCCATATTCCATCTCCAAAGCCATCTAGCAATAAAGCTCCAAAATCTGTTGAAGATTGTAATTGAAAATCTTTATCGGTTAAATCGGAATAATTTCTTTTTATGATCACAGGTACTCTACAACGATTTTCCAACAGTTCAATAAACATTCTTCTTTGTTCGGCCATCCCGTGCGTATTGTTTGTATTCAAAATCAATACAGCACTTTTATCATTTTCAATTTTATGGATAAAGTTTTTTGTAAGGGATTCTATATCAATAGAAATAAAATTTAGAATAGGCGATTTCACAGGTGCCTCAAAATACTCATTCGCATTAAACAAAGGATAACTATTTTTTTTATGCTGATTGTCTTCCCATGTTTCAGCATTGCATATAAGACCGAGGGTTCCTGGTATTTCAAAATCAATGGTGTTATTTCCAAGGTAGAGAAAGTCGCAAGCCATATCGCTCAAGCTCCATTTATCAAGTGAACTGGAATATTTGTAGCCAACATCCAAAAGATTTTCAGCCAGTACCAAAGTATTCTGACTATAATCAGCAATTATACGTGGGACATTCCCTCCGCCAATATTCAATACTTCAGTCGTTTCCCGTTTATTGTATTCGAAAGGAGAATAAGGAAGAACAGTTATTGCTTTAATCGGTTTATGCTCCGCCCGATTTTTATATCTGTCAACAAGTGCCTTTGCAACCGGGATCTCAAATTCAGGATCTTCAGTTAACGAAACCCGGATTGTATCACCTATCCCGTCTTCCAATAAAGTACCTATTCCTACTGCAGATTTAATCCTTCCGTCTTCACCCTCGCCTGCTTCTGTAACGCCTAAATGCAAAGGGTAATTCATTCCTTCTTCCTGCATTTTATGAATCAGCAACCGATATGCTTCTACCATAATTTTTGTATTACTGGCCTTCATGGAAAGCACCAAATTATGGTAATTGAATTCTTCACAAATACGTACAAATTCCAGTGCCGATTCCACCATTCCCAGCGGAGTATCTCCGTATCGGCTCATAATCCTGTCGGATAAAGAACCGTGATTTGTTCCAACACGCATAGCTGTTCCGTATTCCTTGCAGATTTTCACTAGTGGGACAAACCTGTTTCTAATCCGATCCAACTCAGCAGTATAAGTATTGTCCGTATACTCTATATTTTCAAACCTCTTTTTGTCTGCATAATTACCCGGATTCACACGTACTTTTTCAACAATACGTGCAGCTAGTTCAGCAGCATTGGGGGTAAAATGGATATCTGCAATGATAGGCGTATTGTATCCTCTCTTTAACAATTCCTTTTTTATCTCGGCTAAATTCTGAGCTTCATTTATGCTAGGGGCTGTAATACGAATATACTCACATCCTGCATCAATCATTCGGATGGATTGTTCTACGGTCGCCATGGTATTCATCGTATCCGTAGTCGTCATGGATTGAATACGAATAGGGTTATTTCCACCCAGTGGTATATTTCCAATATTGACTTCACGAGTTAAAAAGCGTGAATATGCCGTGAGACTGTTACAATACAGACTATATCCGATACTATTATTCGTATTCATTTCCTCCAAATTTTGTTGCAAAAGTAATGTAAAAAAATATACGCTCGCAGCAAAGCTTTTTAGTTCTATATTGTTATTATCATTATATATTTTCCCAAACCATTGATAAAAACGGCAAAAAAGTGTTTTTTTGTAATATAATAGCTGGATAAATTTTAATTGAGGAAAATGAAAAGAATAAAAGTAAGTGATCTTCTCCAGTCAACTGCATATGGTAGCGACGTTACCATTAAAGGTTGGGTGAGAACTAAACGAGGAAATAAAAGTGTTGCTTTTATCGCGCTGAATGACGGCTCGATCATTCATAGTATCCAGGTAGTTGTTGAAGTTATTAATTTCGATGAAGAATTATTAAAGCTTGTTACAACAGGTTCGTGCATTGCAGTTACAGGCACTTTAGTTCAATCTCAGGGGCAAGGACAAACAGTTGAAGTACAAGCAAAGTCTATAGAAGTATATGGTACTGCGGATCCCGAGACTTATCCCTTGCAGCCTAAAGAACATTCTTTAGATTTTTTAAGAGAAATAGCTTACTTAAGACCTCGTACAAATACGTTTAGTGCTATACTGAGAATGCGTCATAACATGGCTTTCGCAATACACAACTATTTTAACGACAAAGGTTTCTTTTATCTGCATACGCCTATTATAACAGGCTCGGATGCAGAAGGGGCGGGTGAAATGTTTAGAGTAACGACACTGGATCCTATTAATCCTCCAAAAAATGAAGATGGAACAGTAAATTATAAAGAAGATTTTTTTGGCAAAGAAACAAACCTAACGGTATCCGGTCAGTTAGAAGGCGAGTTAGGAGCTATGGCCTTATCACAAGTGTATACTTTTGGTCCTACCTTCAGGGCGGAAAATTCTAACACAACAAGGCATCTTGCGGAATTCTGGATGATCGAACCGGAAGTTGCTTTTAATGAGTTAAAGGACAATATGGAACTTGCGGAAAATTTTTTGAAATCATTAGTAAAATATGCTTTAGAACATTGTCAGGATGACTTAGCTTTTTTAGATGCGCGTTTAGCAAAAGAAGAAGAAAAAAAACCTAAAGAGGAAAGAACTGAACTTGGATTATTAGAAAAATTAAAATTTGTGGTTGAAAACGAATTTCAACATCTTACCTATACGGAAGCTGTTGATATTTTAGTCCATTCAAAAGCCAACCAAAAAAAGCAATTTAAGTACCCGATAGATTGGGGGACAGATTTACAGTCCGAACATGAAAGGTATTTAGTAGAAAAGCATTTTAAAAAACCGGTCATTTTAACTGATTATCCCGCAAAAATAAAAGCTTTTTATATGAAGCAAAATGATGACGGAAAAACAGTAAGGGCCATGGATGTACTTTTTCCGGGGATCGGAGAAATTATTGGAGGATCGCAAAGGGAAGAAAACTATGATAAACTATTGAACAGAGTGCGTGAAATGGGTATAAAGGAGGATGACATTTGGTGGTATCTTGAAACTCGTAAATTTGGTACCGCCCCTCACAGTGGTTTTGGTCTGGGTTTTGAAAGGCTAATGCTATTTGTAACCGGCATGAGTAATATCCGGGACGTTATTCCGTTTCCACGGGCACCTAAAAATGCCGATTTTTAATTATTTACACTTTTATAATTGCTCTTGTAAATAATTTGTTACCTTAACGAAAAAAGAAGACCATCATGTTAAAACAAGGAATGCAGCAGAAGCTTCTGCAAAAACTTTCTCCACAACAGATTCAATTAATGAAACTGTTACAAATTCCGGCTATTTCACTTGAGCAACGAATTGAAGAAGAAATCCAAGAAAATCCTGCATTAGAAGAAGGCGAAGAAACAGAAGAAGAAGTTAATGACCCTATAGAGGAGGAGGAGTATGATGGAGATTCTGAAGAGACTCCCGTAGATGAAAATGAGAATTTTGATATTGATGATTATATGCAGGATGACGAAATTCCTGACTATAAACTAAACACCAGTAACGCCGGAAAAGATGATGAACACCGAGAAATGCCTATTGCCTTATCCAGTTCATTTCAGGATAATCTTATTGTTCAGTTGGGTATGTGTGTATTTGACGATAAGCAATACCGCATGGCGGAACATCTGATTGGAAGCATTGATGATGATGGATATTTACGAAGACCTTTAAATGCTATTGTAGACGATCTTGCTTTCGGGCAAAATATTATTACAGAGGAAGCTTCTCTTTTAGAAATATTAAAAATTATTCAAACCTTCGAACCGTTTGGTGTGGGAGCACGTGACCTTCAGGAATGCCTGCTACTACAGCTTAAACGCAAGAATCAAAATAATCCTTATATTAAATTGGCAACAGAGATTATTCGGGATTACATGGAAGAATTTTCCCGAAAACATTACGATAAGATCGAAAAGCAATTAAGCATTCGTGAGGGTGATTTAAAAAAAGCAATGGGTGAGATTTTACACCTTAACCCACGTCCCGGAAATTCTTATGCTGATAACCAAAAGTCATTGCAACATGTAATACCTGATTTTATTATTAATAATAATGAAGATGTATTAGAGCTTACGTTGAATTCAAAGAATGCTCCTGACTTGCGTGTAAGTAAGTCTTACATAAATATGTTGAAGACCTACGCAAAAGGTAAAAACAAAAAGCAATCTCAAACCAATAGGGAAGCAATTCAATTTGTGAAACAAAAAATTGACTCCGCTAAGTTTTTCATTGATGCCATTAACCAGCGTAACCAAACACTTTACCTGACCATGTCGGCTATTATGGATTACCAGTATAAATATTTTTTAGAAGGTGATGAAACAAAGTTAAAACCAATGATATTGAAAGATATTTCAGACAGAGTTGGTCTTGATATATCAACTATTTCAAGAGTTGCAAGCAGTAAATATGCACAAACACCTTTTGGTACCATCTCCTTGAAAAGCTTATTTTCAGAAGGCATGCAAACAGAAAGCGGCGAGGAAGTTTCAAGTCGTGAAGTAAAGAAAATTCTTTCCGATTGTATTGTGGCCGAAAGCAAAATAAAACCTTTAACGGATGATGAGCTGGCAACTATCTTAAAAGAAAAAGGGTATTCAATTGCTCGCCGGACTGTTTCGAAATATCGTGAACAACTAGATATTCCGGTTGCGAGAATGCGTAAAGAACTTTAGGTTTAATGAAGAAAAATAAATTAGCCAAGGTTATTTCATACCTGCTTCATCCACTATTTATGCCTATATACAGTTTTTTTTTGCTGTTTCATTATAATACTTATCTAAACTACAGTATCGCTCCTATTGTAAAAAAGGTTCTTTACACTATCATCTTTTTTAATACTATTATAGCACCTGCCTCCATCTCTTATTTTCTGGTAAAGAAAGGTACCATAAAAAGTATTGAGATGGATACGAAAGAAGAAAGGCTCATCCCATTTCTGACAACATCCATCTTTTTTATATTTTCCTGTATACTACTTTATTCATTTCCTGTTCCAAGAATATTTTTTCTGATTATCCTAGGTGCAACCATATCTGTTATACTGGCTTTTTTTATCAATATTTCCTGGAAAATAAGCACCCATATGATCGGGATTGGCGGAGTCATAGGTATTTTATTAGGAATGTCTCAGCGAATGTTAATCGACTTGCAAATGCCGGTTATTGTTGGTTTTTTGTGTGTGGGAATACTAGGATCTGCCCGATTAAAATTAGAAGCCCATACGCCTATGCAAATATATTCCGGGTTTTTGATTGGCTTCTTTGTGGAGTTTTTCCTTTTGATAAGGTAAAGTTGTTAGAAGAACACACACTCCTAATCAAGAGGGAAATTCTTAAAATACGTCTGTTATTTAACTTTTTTTCCATGAAATTTAAAAGCTCTCTCCTACCTTTTTTTGTTTAGCGCTACCGTTAGAGGTGCATAAGATGATAACAAAATCTTTTTCGTTCATCAATTGTAGTGGCACCTAAACCTATTCCTACAAAAAAGTATAATCAGGACAAACGACAACGGCTCCAGTTGCAACATGATCATAAAGGCGTATTTGCAAAGATATAAAAATGTCTTGAGATTCGATAGAAGCAAGCCACATCCTACTTTGTAGCATACTCAGGCAACCAGGTAGTCATGATATAGTGGACAGCATCCACCAATCCTTCATAAGTGACGGGCTTCGTTACAAAATCATTGGCCCCGAATTTTATACTGTTATTCTTGTCATCTACACTTTGTGAAGTTGAAAAAATGACAATAGGAACTCCTGAAAGATCACCGTTTTGCTTTAATTCTCTTAATGTTTCAATACCATCTTTTCTTGGCATATTTAAATCCAGTATTATTAGCTTTGGATTTGTCTTTTCTTTATTCTCTTTCATAGAGATTAATAAATCCTCCCCATCAGGATAAAAAATTAATTTACAAGATGAAGAAAAGCGAATGAAGGCTTCTTTTATAAGTTCCCGATCATCCGCGTCATCTTCTGCAATTAATATATAGGGCAATGAATTCATTTTAATACCAATTCTTTCTTGTAAAATCGAAATTCAACGCAATCTATTTTCTAGGAATGATGCTGAAATTATTTGTAAATGTAAGATAAAAATTAAACTATTTTTAGTTTCTATAATTAGGATTATATAGCTTTTAATCCATTTAATAAATAGGAAAACGCAAATGCCTTGCATTAAAATTGAATATGTTGATTATTTAGCTAATTTTGAATTTTGCCATTTTTTAGAACAGAATTAATAGTTAAATATGGAAAAGCGAATTAAAACCACAGGAAAATCAGCACCAACATTCAAAGAAAAACAAATTAGTAAAATAGCAGCAATCCGGGCGAAAGATAAGCAACATTATGTAGCCATAGGAGCATCTGCAGGAGGGCTTGAAGCAATAAATGTTCTTTTTGATAATACGCCTAATGATCACGCTTCTTATATAATTCTTCAACACCTTTCGCCCGATTATAAAAGTATTATGAAAGAGTTGGTGGAAAAGCATACGCCTCTTCAAGTACGGATTGCTAAAACGGACATGAAAATCGATATGAATTTTGTTTATGTCACGCCGCATAAACAAAATTTGATTGTGAAGAATGGAAAGTTCAAATTATTAGCCAGAACAAAAGTGCCTAATTTATCCATCGATTTATTCATGGAATCTTTAGCGGAGGACAAGGGAGATAAAGCAATAGCGGTAATTCTTTCAGGTACCGGCTCAGACGGAAGTAAAGGCATAGAGGCTATTAAAAAAGCAGGAGGAAAGGTCATCGTTCAGGATCCTATTACGGCTAAATTTGATGGTATGCCTAAAAGTGCTATTGCATCAGGCTTTGTTGATATTGTACTTACCCCGGAATTAATTCCGGAAGAAATAAATAATCATATTAACAATCTCGGTCTCGTTGATTTTTATAAAGAGACAATTGATGGAAAAGAGGAAACTGCATTAACTAATATATTACACCACATACGCAAGGCAACTTCCAGAGACTTTACGTCCTATAAACGTCCCACTATTGTCAGGCGGCTTCAGAGGAGAATGCTTTATCATAATATTACGGACCTTTTAGTGTACGATGATTTTTTAAAGCAAAATCCTGAAGAAGTGGAAATTCTTTGCAAGGAATTTTTGATCAGTGTCACGAAATTTTTTAGAGATCAGGAGGCTTTCAATGAAGTTAAAGAAAAAGTTATACCCGAAATATTTAGTACAAGACCAGTGTCTGAGCCCGCAAAAATATGGGTTATTGGTTGTTGTACAGGAGAAGAAGCCTATTCAATAGCGATACTTATAAGAGAACACCTGGATAAAATTAATAAAGAGTTCGATGTAAAAATATTTGCTTCTGATATAGACAAAGAGGTGTTGGAAATTGCAGGAAAGGGAATATATTCAGATCATATTTTAAATGATGTGTCAAAAGACAGGATTCAGAAGTATTTCATTAAAACAGGAGGTAAATATAAAGTCATCCCTGAAATAAGAAAGATGCTCATTTTTGCTCAACATGATATTATTTACGATCCTCCTTTTGGGAAAATTGATCTTTTATGTTGCCGGAATGTTCTGATATACATGAATACTACCCTTCAGCAGAAATTGCTTTCTACATTGCATAGCGCTTTAAATCTGGGTGGCTTTATGTTTTTGGGCCCCAGTGAAAGTAAGGGCGATTTAAAAAATGTTTTAACGGACGTTAGTGTTAAATGGAAAATATATAAAAATGTAAAATCATTGCGAAGCGTCTGGTATACTCCACATGAAGTACCTCTTAAAGGTCTTATTCCCTTGGCTGTTAAAGAAACAAGAAATTTAGCGAAAAATAATCTAACAGAACTTTTTGCAGAAACGATACTAGAGGAGCATGATGGATCAGCGGGCGTATATATTGATGAAAATTATGAAATTATTACGGCTTTAGGCAATTTTAAAAAATACCTGCATTTACCGGAAAAGATGTCCAATTTTAATTTGCTTAAAATGGCACCTGATGAATTGGCAATCGCATTGGGAACCGGTATTCAGAAAGCATTAAAGAGCAATGCAAAATTAACAATAAGAGGTGTAAAAATCAGGGATCATAAAACTGCCCGGACGATAAATATTTTTATAAAACCCTTTTTATATGAAGAGAAAATAAATAAGAAATTAATACTTATTTATTTAAATGAAGAAAAAGCACAAAAAATAGCTTCTCAAAATCAGGAAGTTTTTAACAAAGAACTATATTTTAATGAACGCCTTACAGATCTAGAGCAAGAGCTGAAAGTTACCAAAGATAATTTACAAGCGGCGATTGAAGAACTGGAAACGACTAATGAAGAATTACAGTCGGCCAATGAAGAGCTACTTTCTGCTAACGAGGAACTGCAAAGTACAAACGAAGAATTACAATCGTTAAATGAAGAACTTTTTACTGTTAATGGAGAACATTCCCGTAAGATAAACGAACTGATTGATCTGAATGATGATCTTGATAATTATTTTAGGGCTACAGAAATCAGTCAGATATTTGTTGATCGTAACCTGATCGTTAGAAAATTTACCCCTGCTTCTAAAAAACAAATTAACCTCATAGATTCCGATATTGGTCGTTCTATCGGTCATATTTCAAACAATATTATTTATGATAGTTTAATAGAAGATGTAAAACTGGTTATTAAAGATTCGATAAATATTGAAAAAAACGTTAAAACAAAAAATCAGAAATGTTACCAAATGAAGATTTTACCTTATTTAAGAAAGGATAAAATGATTGATGGCGCTATTATGACTTTTGTTGATATCACTAACGACTTAATGCGTGCAGAGACTGAAACTAAAGAAAAGTTAAAATTACAGAAAGACATATTGAATGCTGTTATAGAGACTCAGGAAGAAGAAAGGAAACGAATCGGAGAGTCTTTGCACAATGGATTAGGCCAATTGCTTTATACTTTAAAGCTTAAGCTGGAAGGGATTACTGAAAAATCTGATCGAATTAAAATAACTAAAATTAATACTGAAGCCAAAAACTTATTGCTTGATGCATTAAAACAAACAAGGGCCATTTCGTCTGAATTAATGCCTGTTATCCTTGAAGATTATGGTCTTGAAAGTGCCGTAAATGACATTTATAAAAAGCTTAAGAGCGAATTAAAAGTTAAATGTACAATTGTTGGTTTTAAAGAAAGATTAAACAGCCCTATTGAAATTGCTATTTACAGAATCGTGCAGGAGCTAACAAATAACATTATTAAACATGCGTTTGCCACGAATGTAGTCATCAGTTTAACAAATGAAAATGGAAAGATATCAATTCACGTTAATGATAATGGAAGAGGGTTTGTTAAAAATAAAGATAAAGCTTCCGGTATAGGATTAAGTAGTATCAGAAGCCGAGTGAAGTTATTAAACGGCAACATGGTTATAGATTCTAAATCCACCGGAACAAAAGTATCTATTGAATTCTCTCTATAAAAATTTCTTTTTTTATAATCTTAAAATAAACTATTTTTTTAATTATTTCTAATTAATAAGTTTTTTTACCATATATGGTCTTCATCTTTTTAATTTGTTTTATCCACATTTTATGAAATTACAATGAATAAACAATCTGTTACTAACCGTATATTAAATTTCTTAATAGTCTGAAAAATGTTTATTTTACATAAAAAATAAATAACTTTATACCTCGAAAGTAGGGAAGGGTGTCTGGGAAATGAGCGATCGAAAATAAATTCTAAAGGTAAAAGAATTAATTATTTGAAAATGATAAAAATAAAATCAATAGTGAAGGTGACCTTTTTCTTTATTTATCATTAAATATTAATAACGGCTGAATGGAAGATAACCAAATTGTTTCTTTAATTAAGGAAGGCCAGAACAGTAAAGTGTTTCAGTATTTATACAAACACTTTCCGATGGTAAGAAGCATGATTCTCTCGAAGGGTGGAAAAAAGGAAGACGCAGAAGATATATATCAGGAAGCACTTATAATTCTTTTTAGGAAAGTAAAAAAAACTGATTTTATATTAACATCCAAACTAAGCACATTCCTATATGGCATTTGTGTACTGTTATGGAAAGAAGAGTTGAAAAGACGTCGGAAACTGGAATATGTTGATTTTAACGTAGAGATGGATAAAGCTGTGGAAGATACTGTTACGGAAGCCATACTAAGTGAAGATCAAATAAAACTGGCAGAAAAAGTGGTTGGTAATCTAGGAGACCGTTGTCAAGAGCTTTTAACCCTTTATTATATAGGCTCAATGAGATTAAAGGAAATTGCCATAAAAATGGGTTATAGTTCAGAGAATACTGCAAAAAATCAAAAATATAAATGCTTGGAGACTGCTAAGAATATGCTGAGAGAGCTTAAGTCAAAGCTGAATTTTCTGCAAGTATTGTAGACAGATATAATACAGAATAATTGTGAGAAAAGAACTGGAATTAATCGAAAAAATCGAACACTACTTGAAGGGGACACTAAGTGAATCTGAAAAGATGCGATTTGATGTAGACCTGTCTTACGACTCCTTTTTACAAGGCGAAGTGCAGTTGCAGAAGGACGTAATGGGCGGTATTGAACGCAAAGTTTTGAAGAAAGAAATCGACAATGCCTATAAAAGGTACCAACGTATTCAGCAGGTACAAAAAATGGTATTAATGGGATTGGGTCTTCTGCTTTTAAGTTCTACAGCCTATTTTTATTCTCGCGACTCTAAAACAACGGATGATCTTGTTACAACTCAAAAAGTTGTTACCCAGATGCCGAATAATTTAATTGCAACCACAGATTCTAAATCAAATGATATCCTGACGGATAATGCTTCTGGTCATGTTGAAGGTTCAGCAGTTAAAACACAATCGGTACCGCTGCCTTTTAAAAAGAAGGATACTCAAGTAGAGCAAGGAAAACAAGTAATTATTGATCCGGTTGCAGAAATCAAATCGGACAAAAAAGCGGAAGTGGCAAAGACATCTGAAATAAGTGTTAAAATAAAAAACACTTCGAATGAAAGCATTGATAAGCAAATTACAAAGGAATTCAACACTTTGGATAATAACAATGTGGTTGCTCCGGGTAATCCACTGGCAGCAGATGCTCCTAAAACGGATACCCAAACTAAATTGTTTGTCCCAAGTGCGTTTAGTCCAAACGGAGATGGTGTTAATGATGTGTTTAAAATACCTGTGGAAGGAATTGTAGATTTGAAATGTATGATTTTTACATTAGAAGGTGAAAAAGTGTATGAATGGTCGGGTATTGAAGGCAGCTGGGATGGAAAAACCGGAATAGAGAAAATGCAGAAAAATATATTTATATACAATATAAAAGTTAAATATACAGGTGCTCAGAATTTTAGTTCGGAACAAGCTGGGATAGTTACAATAGTAAAATAAGAGTATATTCGTATTAAGATAAACAGAGAAATGAAGCATGATTTTCAAAACCAATAAATTAGTTTTAAGGAAAGTAAAAAGAGGCTTTTCTATTTTTGTATTATTTGTCGCACTGGGTTTGAGCCAATCTTTTGCACAAAAAAACCAGATGATTTCGGGTGGTAATACTGTATCAAGTATGGTATGTGCAAATAAACAGGTATATACCTGGGGTGCCGGAGGAACTTCTACTCCAACTGCAGTAGTCTTTCCAAACAACCTTGCCATTTCTCAGGTCAGTTCCGGTTCAGGAGGGCATTATGTAGCACTGGATTGTAATAATGCGGTTTGGGCCTGGGGAAACAATACAAAAGGCCAGTTAGGAAATGGAACTTGCTGTGCATCTACAACGACTCCCGCCAAAGTACTTGCAAATGCTGCAATTCCAGCAAGTAATAGAAATGCTGCTGGAGAATTGATAAATGTGAATTTTGTTTATTCGGGAAACAACAACAGCTATGCTGTTTTAAATGACGGTAAATTAGTTTCCTGGGGAGGTAACAGTGGAGGAGCTGGGATAGCATCTAATGATAATACAGGTCAGTTAGGAAATGGGGGAACAACAGATCAATATACTGCAAACTATGTGATTGATGGTACTACCAATCTGCCTCTGACAGGTGTTACAGAAGTATTCGCAGGGGATAACGTTACCTACGCGCTGGTTGGAAGCACAGTATATTCCTGGGGTGCAGGTTTAAATGGAACTTTGGGAAGAGCTTTAACGGGTGGGGCAAATCCTTCCAACTCGTTGACTGTTACTAGTTCAAAGGCCTATCCTGTAACCTATGCCACGGGCACAGTTTTGGGCGATGGTACAATAGCTGCTGCCGGAAGGATAATGAACAATATAGCGCACATTTCTGCCGGAGATGTATTTGGAATGGCGCTGGATGTGAATGGATATGTATGGACATGGGGCAATGGAGCATGGAACAATTCTACCGGAAACACTACGGTTAATTATTCAGGATCAGATCCCCGAAGAGTTCTTAAAGGCACTACTACCGGAGCAAGTAATGATGGTACTTATTTATTGGCAAAATCAATCGGAGGCGGCCAGGGATACGGTATGGCCGTAACTGTTGATGGGAAACCTGTTGCCTGGGGAGGTGGCGGTTGTGCCAATGGGGGTCTTACAGGAAATGGTACTTCACTCGGGTCACCAACGGGTGCCGGTTATATTATGTACGGTCCCGGTCCCGGTCAGGTGCATAATACCGTGACAACTATAAACAGAGGAGATACATGGGGTTCTTATGAAACTTCAGACGGCAAGATCTATACATGGGGTTGTAATAGTGGTATATATGCCGGAGTATTAGGCCTCGGTAACACAAACGATCAACTCTATGCTACTCAATTAGTACCTCCTACTGCCTGTGGTTTCAGAGATCCGGTTCCTGCAGTAGCATTAACACCGGGTGATACTACTGTATGTGCTTCCAAGTTCACAAGTATAACTTTAAATTCAGGTTTTGTAATATCCCCGGCACTTGCTGCCTCGTACAGTGTAAAATGGTATAAGAATAATGTTTTAGTAAAAAGCGGTACTGCAGCAAATGCCCTGACCTATCCGGCCACAGCAGTCGGTACATATAAAGTGGAAGTTGCGTATATCGGGCTTAATGCAGGCTGCATCCCATACGATGTTGCAAAAGATTCAATGACAATTAGTACTTTCCCGGTAACTTTTACAGCACCGACAAATCTTACCTATTGTAATAGCACTATGGCTACAGTAAACGTAAATTCTACTGCAACAACCAATGCTTCCTATGATTGGTTTCCAACATCAGGTAGTACTACAGTGTTAGGAACTTCAGTGGGAAGTGCAAGTACAACGATAGATATATCCGGATCCACTGCAGGAACAGGAACGGATAAGATCGTGTATGTAGAGGAGAAAGCTTATGCCAGCGGCACCGTATTAAAAAAGAGCCAGGGCTGTGATCCTACATGGATGACCTCCTCAGACAATATAAATAACGGAGCGATAGCCGATAATACACAATCAGCATTTACTGTTTCTGAACCTGTAACACTTACGACGCTGAGTCTTATGTTACAGTCGCAAATTTATAATGTTGGTAATACGTATGCTGCAACACTTACTTTTGGAATTTACGGCAACAAAACTATAAATGGTGGTCTCGTTGCTGACAATACAAATAAAATAGGATCATTCACATACAGCTTCAGCAGGACAAGGGGAACTCTTGATCCACAAACAGTAACGGACGAAGATACTGTAAATGTCAATTTTAGACTACCTAAAGCAGGAACCTATTTCCTGTCTATGGACAATGCGAATATTACTGCTAATAATGGTCAGCTTGTAGTAGGAAGAGGTAATTGTGCAGAATCTGTTCCTGTGGTTGATAATGTGAACGGGACGATTATAAAATATTCTGGGATGAGCCAGGCCTTTTCAAATCCTCAGACCGGAACGAATATAACTCAAGGACGTTTCTTTAATATCAATTTTAAAACCGCGCAGAAATATTGCGACAGAATACCGGTTACCATAAAACAACAATGTCCTTGTCAGCAACCGGCATCCGTTACTACAAATTCAACTCCTGCTCCGGTTCCTGCAACAGCAACAGTGGCTAAAACAGTTGCTGTATGCCAAGGCACTGCAATCAACTTAACCGGCACATTCGTAGCCGGTACGAACCCATTAACCAGTACATTGCAGCATGTCTGGTATAAAAAAGGAACGATGCCCGGTGCATATACAGCAAATCCGATAGTCAATAAGGCATTAACAGGAGTAATTGGAGATGCAGGAGTATGGGTTTTACGTGTGGAAGACGGTAATGCGGGGAATTCAATCTGTTACAAAGAAGATTCTATATTAGTAACACTAGTAAGTCAGGTACGGCCAAGTGTAACAATAACCCCTGCAGCTTTTTGTGCAGGCACCTCTACTACTCTTACAGCCACCCCTGTAGAAGGAGGTTCTGCTCCAACGTATTCATGGACAGTAAATGCAGGTGCTGTAGTATCCACCCAAAACACATATACCAGCAGTACATTCAAAAATGGTGATGTTGTAAGAGTGGTGATGACCTCCAACTCAAGCTGTGCCTTTCCAAGCAACATAGGAGATACATCTGTAACAGTTAAGGTGAATCCTATCCCTGTGGCTACTTCTACCGATGTAACGATCTGCAGTGGCACGAAAGCAGTGATCCTTCTAAGCTCCAATACTTCGGGTACGACATTTAACTGGACCGCCGCCGCTGTCACCGGTATCACTGGCTCCAATGGAGGTACGAGCACTCCAACGGATAGTACGATATCACAAACGTTATTCAGTACGTTAACGACATCCGGTGATGTAACTTATACGGTAACTCCTAAAACAGCAACCTGTCCAGGACTTCCTATAACGGTAAAAGCAACGGTCAATCCAATCCCGAATGTACTGGCTGCTGCCACGAACATCTGTAGCAATACCTCTACCAATATAGCTCTTTCTTCTGATGTGACTACAGGGGTCTCCTATAGCTGGACAGGGGCTGGCAACGGGGCTGCTGCAGGTACTGTAAGTCCCATAGCTGAGTTGTTGACCAACGCATCTACTGCTGCTGCAACAACCTCTTACAGTATCACGGCGACGGCTAACACGTGTACGGGTCCTGCTAAAATAGTATCGTTCCTGGTTAAACCGCTTCCGGTTACTTCGGGTTCGAATCCCGCTATCTGCACTGGAGCTCAGGTAAGTATCCCCTTACAGCATAACATTACTACGCCTGGCGCTGTAAGTTCATATGCCTGGACTGCTACTGGCAGCAGTGTGAATGTAACGGGGTATGCTGCAACAGGCAGCAGCAGTCCGATTACTGCTACTCTTACCAATACCGGCGCTGTAGACGGAACGGTTACTTATAGTGTTACTCCAACTGTAGACGGATGTACTGGATCCGCCACGCCTATAGCGGTGGTGGTCAAACCTAAACCCCTGGTAACGGCAACTACGGCAGCTCCCATCTGCGGGGGGAATTTTGCTAACATCAGCTTTAGCTCGAATGTGGCAGGAACCACTTATATCTGGACGATGGCTTCTGTGCCTCCGGTAACCGGCGCAAGCTCTAATGGAACCGGCTCTGATGCCAGCGGAATCGCAGAGATCTTAAACAACACCGGTAATAAAGCTGGTACTGCTACTTATACGATAAGCCCAACTGCAAATGGCTGTCCGGGAGCTTCTGTTACTTCTTCTATAACGGTAAACCCGGCTCCGGATGCGGTAGCAATCGACCAGACAACATGTAGCGGCGCAGCCTTTACTATAGGCATCAACACGAACACTACAGGATTTATCGTTAGCTATTCGTGGACTGGCAGTGTAACGACTGGTACTGTAACCGGATTTCCTGCAACGGGAACAGCTAATTCAATAACGGGCACTCCAATAAATACTGGTTCATCTGATGCTGTAATTACTTATTTAGTAAGTCCGTCAGCAAACGGCTGTACGGGTGCTGTCATACCGGTCAAAGTAACGGTTCATCCAATTCCTATAGCGGTAGTGGTGAACAACAAACCTGTTCTGTGCAGTGGTGATATCACCTCTATCGACATCAGCTCTGTTACTCCGGGAACCACCTTTGGTGTGGTAGCCAGCGGCGGTGCAAACAGCTTGTCTATTCTATCGATGGGTAATGGTTCGATCGCCCAGGCATTGATTGCGTTCAGTCAAACTATTGTCACTTATACGACTACTCCTACGAATGGCTGCAATGGTCCTTCTGTTGTCAGTACTGTGACTGTTCACCCTATACCTGTCTCTGATGCAGGAAATGTACTTGCTTATTGTATTGGAGACAGCGCTTTCATGGGAGCTCCAAACAACGCAGCATACTCCTATGCATGGTCACCGCCGACAGACCTAAATAACCCTACTGTTTCTGCTCCAAAAACCACAACTGCCAAGACTACCTTATACACGGTAACGACTACTTTAATAGCCTATAAAAGCTGTCTATCGAAGGATTCGGTAGTGGTCACGGTAACGCCTAAGTTTACGGTATATGCAGGTCCTGACACTTTGATCTGTGCTAAAGATCCCGTTTCTCTTACCGCAACCCCGTCAGGTCTGGTATATCAATGGAGCAATGGCGCTACCGGCCAAATAATTGAGGTCGCTCCGCCGGATACTACAACTTATATAGTACTCGCTTCCAACGGTGGTTGTTTTGCCAGGGATACGGTGGTGGTAAATGTTAAAAATCTGGGGCATCCCACTCTCTATATTCCCAACTCTTTTACCCCCAATGGAGATGGTTTGAACGATATTTTTAAGGTAAGCGGAGAAGGAATTATTGAATTTGAAGGAACCATCTTTAACAGGTGGGGCGAGTTATTCTATACCTGGAAAGATCTTAATAAAGGTTGGAATGGTGTATTAAGTACCGGACAACCGGCTTTAGAAGATATTTATGTATACTCTATTAAAGTGAAAAACTTATGCGATAAAAAATTCAATGATCCGCGTTCCGGAATCGTGACATTAATTAAATAAAAATAGAAATCATTTATTTTTCTGATAAACATTAAAATAGAATTATGCTTTGAGGGTAACTTTTTTGTTTTTTTCCATTAACCTACTTAGCTGATAAAAAAATAAAAAAGAGTGGTATGAACAAAAAAAATTTAATTCTTTTATTAGTATTCCTCATTTTTGTTGTTTCCTCCTTTTTTTTATCCACTAAAGGGTATTCTCAGTGTAATCCCACTATTCCCGTTGGAGTGAATCTTATTGATAATGGTGATTTCGAAGGAGGGACAGCTATTACTACAAATTATATCGATCATATTACCGGCACTAATATGGGCTGTGTAAAAGGGAGCGATTGTAGTCCTCCTGATCTTACCAAGTCTTGTGGTGCATGCAATAGAAACTGGTCTATGCCGAATGAATATATGGTAGGATCTGACGTTAGTCTTTTCCACTTTCAGTTTAGTAAAACGGTTATTAGAGATCATACAACAGGAACGGGTAATTTTTTAATGGTGGATGGTTCTTGTGATTTGGGGAAAATTGTTTGGAGCAGGACAATCAATGTAGTTCCCAATACCAATTATTATTTTTCTGCATGGATCACCTCATTGGGAATTTCAAGCACGGTAAATGCAGATCAGGCTGCTAAGCTTAGATTTACTGTGAATGGTGTTGATATTGGAGTGTTGGACGCGGCAGCTACAGTAGGGCTATGGACTAATTTTACGAATGTTTGGAATTCCGGAACTACTTCCGGACCTATTACTATAATTATTCAAGCCCCTACCACTGCGGTAACTCGTTGTGATACGGGGAATGACTTCGGTATTGATGATATCACCTTTACCGGTGGATGTGCATTTGTATCGCCGGGACCACCTCCTGATTTAGGTCCTGACTTTTCCATTTGCGGAAAAACATTGCCTTATAGTTTGAGTTCGGGTGTTGCTGCTGGTACTGGTATTACATATCTTTGGAATACAGGAGCCACAACACAATCTATTAATATATCCACCCCTGGTACATATTCTGTTTGTGTTCAACAAAACAGCTCTTGTGTGAAATCAGATATAGTTGTTGTTTCCGGTACATACTCCATTGACCTGCATGATATTGTTCTTTGTAATCCTGCTAACGCTACATTAGATGCAGTGTATACCGGCCCGGGTGTAACGTATTCATGGACGAGAAATGGAATTCCGATATTAGGTGCAACAGCCAGAACATATACCCTTTATGATGTCGGTACTTATGAAGTTACCGTATCTGACCCGGGATGTGGAATACAAAAATCCAAGGCGGTAGTTACCACAAACGCTTTGCCCAGGGCTGATACCATCAAATATTGTCCGAATACAACCGTCGACTTCACAGCTTCTGGCTCTACGAGTTATAACTGGTATACTACAGAGACCAGTACTCCCATTTTATATACGGGCAATCCGTATTCAGTTCCTCTGACAACAGGAACCAAGACTTTTTGGGTAGAGGATGCGGCTCGTGTTACTTCACAATTAGGCCCGGCCACAGCTCCTTGTACACCAGGCGTGCAAGAGCAGGCAGATAGAGGTGCTATTAAAATTGTAGTTTACAAGGATTTTTTATTAGAGTCTATAGATGTCATGCAGGATGGCACTGGTGGAACTGCACCGGTTAATTTTACAGTGGAAATACATCCTGATGCCGGAGGTGTTAATAATGTTGTTTCATCAACAATATTACAACAAAGTGTAACAACAGTATTCAATACTCCTGGGACTACCCCTACACTTAGAACTGTTCCTGTAAATCTTACTCTTACGGGTTCACCTACCGGAACGACGTATTGGATTAAATTGGCACCTGGGCCGTTGATTAGGTATATGGATTGCTCAGGTACATTCCCCTATACCAATCCAAATGGCGTTGCTAACCTTACAACCACTGCGCATGATAATCAAATAATTGCAAATCCAGGCGCACCTTCATTATTTAATATGGTAATTTCTACCGGAACGAGCTGCGGCCGTATTCCGGTTACTGCTATAGAATATTGTCCCTGTACGCCGCCCACGATAACGACACAACCGGTGTTACAGACGGTTTGTCTTGGCGATAATGCTTCCTTTACAGTAGCGGCAACCAGCACGAGTGCTTTAACCTACCAATGGCAGGTAAGTACCAATAACGGTACAATCTTTACCAATATCGCTAACGGAGGCGTATATAGTGGAGCAACAACAGATATCCTAAATCTTACGGCACCGTCAGCTACCATGAGTACTTATCGATACAGGGTGATAGTCGGTACTGCCTGTCCAATAACTTCTTTAGTCGTAGTACTTACTGTATACCCCGCCTTAACAGCAGGGACGATAGGCAATCCCCAGACGATTTGTTCCGGTATAGTTCCCCAAAGTCTAAAAGAACTTAGCCCCGCAACAGGTGGTA
>OLLH01000117.1_pt1 | contig 34695 bp, 28 predicted proteins | sample 1604451 | NCBI WGS metagenome assembly OLLH01 (sample SAMEA104055714, study PRJEB20765) | soil metagenome | isolation source: soil
GTTTATCCCTTTTTAATTCTAAAATAACTTTACTTTTTTTGTCCATTTTTACACTTGTTTAGTGTAAACCTATTTTAGGACAAGACACAATGCGGAGAAAAAATAGTCTATTCACCGCAAAATATGCGGTGAATAATTTGCATTGTGCGGAGAATAATTAGTACATTTACCGCAAAATATGCGGAGAATGTCACGATATATATATGAACATAAAGGATGGCCAAACTTTGTTTGGGCTGATGAAACGTTACTGGCACAGCTTGCAAAAGTGAGACACATGCAAGGGCGGCTGATCGGTAAAATGCAAGCTCTTGGGTTCCCATTAAGGAATGAGGCTGTGCTGGAAACCTTAACGCTCGATGTTTTAAAATCCACCGAAATAGAAGGCGAGATGTTAAATCCGGAACAGGTGCGCTCTTCCATTGCAAGGCGTTTGGGAATGGATATCTCCGGGCTTGTTCCCTCCGATCGTCATGTTGATGGTGTTGTAGAGATGATGCTTGATGCTACACAGAAGTATAGTAAACCACTTACCAAAGAAAGATTATTCGATTGGCATGCAGCTTTGTTTCCAACAGGAAGAAGTGGGATGTATAAAATTAATATCGGCAAGTGGCGGAACGATTCAACCGGTCCAATGCAGGTTGTTTCCGGTGCAATGGGAAAAGAACGTGTACATTTCCAGGCACCAACTGCCAAAATAGTAGGTAAAGAAATGAATACGTTTATCAAGTGGTTGAATGCGGAAGATAAACTCGACCCTGTGTTAAAAGCAGGAATTGCCCATTTATGGGTTATAACGATTCACCCGTTTGACGATGGAAATGGAAGAATCGCCCGTGCTATTGCTGACATGCAGTTAGCTCGTTCAGATGAAAGTAGCCAACGGTTTTATAGCATGTCGGCTCAAATAAGGAAAGAGCGCAATAAATATTATGATATGCTGGAAAAATCACAGAAGGGTTCTTTGGATATCAGCGAATGGTTAAAATGGTTTTTAGATTGTTTAACAGGCGCTTTAACGGCTACTGAAAATACGCTTGCAAAGGTATTGGGAAAAGCTAGATTTTGGGAAAAACACACCGCTACTGCCTTGAATGATAGGCAGAGATTAATGATCAACAAACTATTTGATGGCTTTGAAGTATTTTTAACGTCTTCAAAATGGGCAAAAATAACTAAATGTTCCGCTGATACTGCACTAAGGGATATTCAGGATTTAGTAGCAAAAGATATGTTGTATAAAGATCCGGCCGGAGGCAGAAACACAAATTACAAATTGAATAAATAACCAGGACGAAACCCGTAGGGGCATTCCATGGAATGCCCCTACGGGTTTAATAAAGGTCATTCGTATAACGATGCAGCACCTCTGCAAGGTTTTGCAGTTTCTTTTTCTCGCGAAGATTTGTTGCAGAAGCAGTAAAATATTTATGTTCGGTTAAAAAGCTTATTTGTATTTCATCCCAGTGTTTTATACTGGGGACAATATTGCGTTCCATTAATTCTTTTCTAAGGTTATCAGCGATTGGATGGAAGTCATGCCTGCCAAGGTAATCAAGATCTGCATCGCACATAACTTCTTCTAACAGAGATTGCGATTGTTGGGGAATTTGAGTCGCCATGATGATGCTTTCAATTTTGATCAGGTGATGCTCAGTATACCCAAATTGAGATAAAGTATTCCTTGCCAATGCTACCCCTGCCGATTCATTTTTTAAGTATTGCACTAAAAAACCGGAATCATGGTAAAGAGCCGCGGTTTTTAAGAGCAATAAATCTTCTCCTTCTATCCCTTCTAATGTTCCGATATTTTCTACAGCATCGCACACATTAATTGTGTGTTCAAGGCTATGATAATAGAGGTTGGGAGGAAGTTCCGAGGAGAGCCTTCCTAAAATATACTGCCGGGCTTTTTCGTAATTCATTAGCACATTACATTTTTTTATAGGCTGGAATGTTTTTCAATAAATAGCTCATTTGGAAGAAGTCCTTCTCCGTTTACAGACAATTCCCGCTTAATCCTGTTCACAAAATACATGTCTATCTCACCTTTGTTTTTAGCTTCAATCTTACCTCTATAAGTACAGTCGAAATAGTCTTTTACTTTTTCATAAGTAGCGCCTGAAATGTTTACTTTATTTAATTCACCGCTGGATTCCATTCTACTGGCGGTGTTCACTGTATCTCCCCAAATATCATAAGCAAATTTCTTTTTACCTACTACCCCCGCAATCAAGTCGCCTGTGTGGATTCCTATTCGTATATCCCAATAAGTCTCGTTATTCGCTTCTTTCTCTTTTTTAATTTCTTCCATTGTTCTTTTGATGGCCAGGCCAGCCAATACTGCATCAATCGGATTACTCCGGTTTCGGATAGGAATTCCTCCTGCAGCCATATAAGAGTCTCCGATTGTTTTAATTTTCTCAATATTGAACTTTTCTGTGATGTCATCAAAGAAATTGAAACATCTGTCAAGTTCAGCGATAAGATCGTTTGGTCGCATGTTTTCTGCAAAGCCTGTAAATCCTCTGAAGTCAGTGAAAAGAACTGTTACCATTCTATAATGACGTGCAGCAGATTTACCTTTTGTTTTAAGTTCTTCAGCAGTCTCGGCCGGTAAAATATTTAATAATAATTTATCCGATTTGCTCTTTTCTGACACTAATTCATCACGTTGCATTTCGAGTTCTTCTTTTTGATGAAGTACTTCTGCCGTACGTTCTATTACTTGTGTTTCAAGTAATCTTTTTTGTTCTTCTACTCCTTTTATCCGACTTCGGTTCCATGCATAGAAACAGCCTAAAACAGCTCCAACCAAAAACAGTCTGAACCACCAGGTTTTCCAATAAGGAGGCTTTACTATAACTTTTATCGATATTCCTTTATCGTCCCAAATGCCATCGCTATTGGAGCCTTTAACTCTGAATATATATTCTCCGGGATCTAAATTAGTGTAAGGAGCTACTCTGCGAGTTCCTGAAAATGTCCATTGTTCATCAAAATTTTCCATCTTATACGCATATTGATTGCGTTCAGGAAACGAGTAATGAAGGGATGCAAATGTAAAAGAAAACACATAATCTTTTGCACTTAATACAACCTCATCTGCAACTGATATATGTTTGGCCAGTTGTTGTCCCTTCCCTATCTTAACCGGTTTGTAGAAGATTTCGAAATCTGTGAAAGCGAGCTTTGGAGGAAGGCGATTGGTCGTAAGTTTCCCCGGGTAAAAGGCATTAATTCCATTAATTCCACCAAAAAAGAATTCTCCTTTTTTTGTTTTATAACTGGCACCCGGATTAAAACCATTGCCCATCACGCCGTCATCATCTTCATAATTTCTAAAAGATTTTTTAGTACTGTTAAATTTTGAAATTCCTTTATTTGTAGATACCCAAATGTTTTGGCTTTTATCCTCTAAAATCCCGTAAACCACATTATTTGCAAGACCTTCTTTTATTGTATAACGTTTAGATTGGCGTGTTTCAGGATTATAAGAATTAAGGCCACCTCCATTTGTTCCAATCCAAAGCATTCCCATTTTATCTTCATAAATAGACAAAATAGTATAGTTGCCTAAACTGCTAAATGGTTCGGCTTGAAATTTGTAAGCAATAACTGAATCACTTTCCTCATCCTTGCCCGGAATAATTTTATTTAATCCTGCACCATTTGTTCCCACCCAGATAAATCCCTTTTCATCTTCCAATAGAGTTCGGACGAAGCTGCTGCTTAGGCTTTTTCTGTTACCAAATTCAAAGGTATAGGTGGATATTTTATTTCTGGAAGGATCAATTTTAAACAAACCATCTTTAGTACCAACCCATAAATTTTTACGGCTGTCTTCCATGATAGCATAAATCCTGCTTGCGTTTAATTGTTTAACAAGCTTAGATCGTGATTGGAAGAGTGTAAATTTTTCTTTAGATCGGTCAAAAAGATACAATCCATCCTGCATCCCAAGCCATAAAACGCCTGCTTTATCTTCACACAGGGCATAAATACTTTTAGTTTTGCTTTGAGGAGGATATTGATAATCGACAAAAATTTGCGTTTCATTATTGAACTTATTCAGCCCTTCATCCGTTCCGAACCATAATAGTCCATTTCGATCTTCTAAAATAGACCAAACAACATTGTTGTTCAATGAGTATGTTTTGTTGGAAAGAAGTTGGTAATGAAGGAAATTTTGTTTCCGGAGATCAAATTTATTAATACCTCCGTCTGTTCCTACCCAGATTATGCCTGTATTATCTTCGTAGATAGACAGGATATTGTTACTGTTTAAGCTATTCGCAATGTTAGGCTGATGTTCGTAAAAGGCAAACAACAGTTTTTTAGGATCGAATTTGTTAAGTCCGCCACCGCCTGTTCCGATCCACAACATTCCCAACTTATCAGAGTAGAGTGATTTTATCACATTATTATTAATTCCAGAATTGTCATTCCGATAACATAAAAATTGTTGTTTTTTAATGTCCAGTCGGTTAAGCCCATCGTTGGTTCCAATCCATAAAAAGCCGTATGTATCCTGACAAATTGAAGATACTGAGTTATTGCTTAAGGAATTATATTTCGTCTCGGAATGGAGATACCGGGTAAATGCATGATTTTTAGGATTGTATTTATTGATTCCTTCGTCTTGTGTTCCTATCCAAATAATGCCGGATTTATCTTCGAAAATGGTTCGGATGCTATTGCTACTAAAGCTGTAAACAGGGGTATCATTATTTTTAAAGTGGGTAAATGTTTTCTTTTTTCTGTCGAAAGAATTTAGTCCTCCTTCATCTGTGCCGATCCACAAAGTTCCATTGCTATCCTCGCAGATGGCCCATACACTATTATCACTAAGGGTACTTGAAGTGCCGGGTATGTTTTTATATTGTACAAAGGATTGTGTCGCTCTATTGAATTTATTTAATCCCAGTTCTGTGCCTATCCAGATGTCACCTTTTTTATCTTCATAAATGGTGTGAACGAAATTATCCGAAATGGAATTGGAGTCTAAGGGATCATTTGCAAATACTTTAAAATTGTATCCGTCATAAAGGTTAAGTCCATCCTGAGTTCCAAACCACATAAAGCCTTTCTTATCCTGTAAGATGCAATTAACAGTACTTTGAGAAAGCCCTTGTTTAATAGATAAGCTATAAAATTTTATAGGACTCTGACCATATGTTTTATATGGAAGATAAAGGGCAATAAAAATTAATAAAAGGGATTTTAAAAATCGCATATAAACCAGATGTATTCTATATATCGTGGAAAGATATATATTTTAAATATAATAAAAAATCACTGATATTATTATTGGGATTCAAAACTTTATCTTTGCTCGAATATATTTTATAAGAAAATGAAAAAGAAAAGCATTTTAATTATTTTATTGTTATTTATTCCAGGCTTGCTGTTCTTAAATTATCTGGGCGTTTTTACACAAGTAAAAATTGAAGAGAAAATGATGGGACCTTTTCAAATGGTATACAAGGAACACAAAGGAGAGTACAAATATACAGGGGCAATAATAGAAACCGTTTATAAAAATATCGGTTCTGAAAATATGGATGGAAGCAGAGGTTTTGGTATTTATTTCGATGATCCTAAAACAACAAAAAAGGAAAATTTAAGAAGCGAAGCAGGCGTGATATTGAAGTCTCAAATTATTGATTCTATTGGAATTGGAATGAAGCATAAAGAATTTCCTTTGCAGAGATGTGTTGTGACAGAGTATCCAAATAAAAACTTTCTTTCTATATATACCGGTATAGCAAAAGTGTACCCAAAACTATTCAAATACATGGAGACTAAAGGATATAAAAAAGAACCTGTAATGGAGATATACGAAGAGAAGGAAATTATTTATGTGATGCCAATAAATAAACAATAGAAAGCATTCTATTTTTTTCTCAGTTCAAAATTTTGTCCAAGATAAACCCGTCTCACCTGTTCGTCATTTGCGAGTTCTTCAGCGGTTCCATATTTTAGAATACGACCTTCGAACAAAAGATACGCCCTGTCTGTTATTGTAAGGGTTTCATGAACATTATGATCCGTAATCAAAATACCTATATTTTTTTCTTTTAACTTAGCGACAATGGCTTGGATATCCTCAACAGCAATTGGATCTACCCCGGCAAAGGGTTCATCTAATAAAATAAAATTAGGGCTTACGGCAAGGCATCGTGCTATTTCTGTTCTGCGCCGTTCTCCTCCGGAAAGTAAATCGCCCTGGCTTTTGCGAATCTTGGTTAAACCAAATTCATCGAGAAGAGATTCCAACTTTTCATGCTGTTCATCCTTCGACAGAGAAGTCATTTCCATAACCGCTTTAATATTATCTTCCACGCTTAATTTTCTAAATACAGAAGCTTCCTGAGCCAGATATCCAATACCTGATTGTGCCCTTTTATACATAGGCTCACTGGTAATATCTTTTTGATCCAGATAGATTTTTCCTGAATTGGGTTTTATTAAACCTACAATCATATAAAAGGAAGTAGTTTTACCTGCGCCATTCGGACCTAATAATCCTACTATTTCTCCTTGGTTTACTTCAATAGAAACATCATTAACAACTATTCTACTTTTGTATTTCTTAATTAAATTTTCTGCGCGCAGTATCATTATATTTTTGTTAAAACAGTATTTGTAAATTGGCTCTTATGCCCCATTTGGCAATATTTTGATGGTCAAGATGCGTTAAACGCCAAACAGCATCTATCCTCAATAATTTAAAAATATTTTCTACTCCGGCACCTACTTCTGCGTAAGGTTTTTCTAAGGTATAAAAAGAATTTTTATTTATTAAAATAGTTGTATTCCCTTGTGAAACGGTTCCTATAATAGTATTAAATGTAGCTACTTCTCTCCATTTTAATTTGCGCATTAATGGAATTTTGTCTAAGAAGAAACCATCAAAATGATGTGTGAGTTGCAAGCTTGCATATCGATCACTCACAAATTCATAATAGTTCATAAGGTTAAACGCAAACTTATCCAATGTATACGTTTCATTGCCACTATGGACTTCCAAAAGCGGATACGGCAATTTACCTAAAATTCTTCCAGCCTCAACATAATAGCGTAAATAACCAATAGGACTTAACTTAAGCTTTTGTTCAATTCTGAATTTTATTTTTTGATAATTAAAGCCACCATTAAATAGGTTTTTAATCCCATGTACGTATTCTATTTGCAAGATAGGATATTTTGTTCCTAAACTTATTCTTCTTCGTTTTCCTTCTATAAACTTTTCTTTGTAAGCATACCGTACATATAAAGATATATCAGAGGTATTAATTTCGTTGGTTACGATATTTTTTCCTCTGCGGATATAATTATAGTCATAGTTTAAAGTTCCACGAGGAGAAAATGCTCTGTGCGTAAAACTTATTTTGTTTGAAAACCCTGGCCACCAATCTCTTTCATAATAAATTTTTTCTGCTGTTACGGCGGTAAGTTTGGTAAAAGGAATCCTTCTTAAAACGGATGCAAGAACGTTGTCCTGTTGAAATGGATTTTGACTGGCCCCAATTAATTCAACATCATTTTTATAGGAAAAACCTACTGATGCCCGGGGCTTTTTTGATAAGTAATATTGTAATCCTCCTCCATATTTTACGATTTTATCTAATGTTCCATAAGCTACATATCCATCTAATAAAAGGTCAGTACTAAATGCGCTGCTGGTCCGGCCTCCGATTCTAAACCTATTACCTTCTACACCATTATAGCTATATAGATTAAAATAGGGGCCGAGTTCCACCTTTCCCATTTCTTTATAGCCGGTTAGAACTAATGTAATAACATCTAGATACGTTTTGAAAGCAGGTAAAGATTTAATGGTGTCCACCATATGATAAATGGATTTTTCTCTTAGTGCAAGACTGTCGTGTCTGGATTGATTCCAGAAGGCTGCATCTTTGTCTAGGGCATCATCTGCCACCACTACCGTTTCACCATTTTTAAAGAAGTCAGGTGGTTTTGGCTGATTGATAACAATGTTCTTATAGGAAGTTGTTTTTCTTCCTATGAACCCCATCTTGTCTTTGTCTCCAAGAAAATTAACGACAAAGATATCCCGCTTTACCATCCAGATTAAATTGTTAGTTCTTTCATATTCCCTTGCGATAACAATGTCTTCAATAAAATTAATATTGGCGCCTTCGGATACACGCATATTAATTTTTTTTATCGCAAAAGTGGTGTCGTGCACCCAGAAGTCGCCAACAAAAGTTAAGTCTTGTTTCCGGAGAGGTTTAAACTCTATTTTGTAACACCACTTATTGTCCATAAAAGCGCTATCTACCAAATAATATTTGTAATACAAAAGACCAACATTTGCGATAGGACTTACAAAGCCTTTGTTAAACATACTTATAAAGTTATCGTAGAGATTAATGTTTTGATACATGTCACCCATAAATTGATTGACACTCGCATTGTCGATGCCGGAAACTTTAGTCGCATGAATTATTTCCTTTTTATTAGAAGGATGTTTAGTGAAATAAATGTCGCTCAATGATTCCGAAATAAACACTGGCATAAATGGCTTCTCGTTAGATTCAGAGCTGTCCATCTTATTAAAGATAAAGGCAAATGGTTTTAATATTTTCTTGCTTTTAAACTCTTCAGAAATATTATTAATATCGAATTCCATTTTATTGTAAACTTCGTATTGATAAGCGTCTAAATTATTTTTATCATTATTGTCTTTATTTGCTTGTATTTTACGTAATAAAATATGCGCAGGATTTTCACCAGAATTTATAACAACTTCATGCAAGTCAACTTTGTCAACCCTAAGAGAGAAGTTTACTATTTGTGCAGGTTTGGTTTTTGAAACTCTTTGTAATACTTTAATATAACCAATGAAAGAAGCTATTAAAGTATCGGAGGGTTTTGATGTTACTATAGAATAATTCCCGTACAAGTCAGATTTACTACCAATGGATGTACTTTTAAAAGTAATATTGGCGAATGGCACAGGTTCGTTTGTTAAAGCATCAGTGATTTTACCTGTTATAGTTATTTGGCCATACGAAAATAGGCTAGAAGTTAAGCAAATTATGCTAAGAGCAATACGCAAGCAGAATGCTTTAAAGCTAATCAATTTAGGCATATTTATTTTCGTAGAAATTGGATCAATAGTAGAAAAAATAATTTGACTTCCGAAACTGAATTAATAATATGAAAGAAGCTAAAGGGTTAGTCTAATTAGCTTTTTTTGTTTTTAAGCACATTCCCTGAAACAAATATACTTATTTCATATAAAATATAAAGAGGAACAGCAACTAACATCAAAGTTAGTATATCGGAGGTAGGAGTGAGTACTGCTGCCAGAATGAGAATAATAATTACGGCATGCCTTCTGTAATTTCGCATAAAGGTGGGGGTAATCAGACCCACTTTAGTAAGGAAAAAAATAACCATTGGTAACTCGAAAATAATTCCGGAGATAAGTGTAAGCGTGGTAACAGTTGAAATATAGGAATCTAAATTAATCGCATTTTTTACTTCTTCGCTTACCTGGTAAGCACCCAGAAAGTTTACCGACATTGGGGTGATTACATAATACCCAAATAATACTCCTAAAGTAAATAGAAAAGAAAGGTAGAAGATAATTCCATTAGCAGATTTCCGTTCCTTTTCATGTAAGGCAGGTTTTATAAAACTCCACAATTCCCATAATATATAAGGAGCGACAATAATAATTCCTGCTACAAAAGCTATCCACATATGGGTTGTAAACTGACCTGTCAAATCAATATTTATCAATTCAAAAGGAATGACTTTGATACATAAATCATCACCAAAGTTCAATGAATGTGATAAGTGACATAAGAATCTATAAGTAAGAAAGTCAGCTCTTTTTGGAGCCAGGATAATGTCATCAAATAAAAAACCTTTCATAAAAAACATAACAACAGCAGCAACAACAACAGCTATCACCGCTCTGAATAAATGCCATCGAAGAGCTTCTAAATGCCCTAAAAATGACATGTCGCTATTAGGGTCGGTTAGTTTCTTAAGCTTTTGAAAAATCATGAATGTTAATTGAGCCGCGAAGATACATTTAATTTAATTTGAAAATTTGAAGATTCGACAATTTACATCCTCATTTTCAAATCTTCAAATGGACACATTTTCAAATTATCCTGTATATTTGAAGCTTTACAGAACACCTCATGACATTACACAATAAACTAAGCAAAGAAGAATTAAAAAAAATCCTGAATGAGGAGGATTTTAAGCGCATTACTTTTTCGTTTTATCGCTATGTAATGATAGAGAATGCGGAGGAACTAAGAGATCAGTTTTACAAGGCGTGGAATGAACTTGGAGTCTTAGGCCGTATTTACTTAGCTTATGAAGGCATCAATGCCCAACTGAGTATTCCCGAACATAATTATACTGTTTTTATTTCATCGCTTTATGCAGATGAAAGATTTAAAGATGTTCCATTAAAAGTTGCCGTGGAGGACGATGGTAAATCGTTTTACAAATTAATTATTCGCGTGAAGAAAAAGATTGTTGCGGACGGATTGGATGATGCTGCTTTTGATGTTACTAATGTAGGAAAGCATTTGGATGCAAAGGAATTTAATGCAGCACTGGAAGATCCCAATACGGTATTGGTAGATATGCGCAATCATTACGAGAGCGAGGTAGGTCATTTTGAAAATGCTATTTGTCCGGATGCGGATACATTTAAGGAAGAATTGCCAATGGTGCTTAATATTTTAAAAGATCAGGAAGACAAAAAAATTGTATTGTATTGTACCGGTGGCATTCGCTGTGAAAAGGCGAGTGCTTATCTGAGGCATTACGGATTTAAAGATGTAAATCAGTTATATGGTGGAATAATTTCTTACGCACAACAGGTAAAAGCGGAAGGCATTGAGTCTAAATTTAAAGGAAAGAATTTTGTATTCGATGAACGCGTTGGTGAACGTATCAGTGATGATGTTATCAGTAAGTGTCATCAATGTGATGCTGTTTGCGACATCCATGTAAATTGCGCTAACGATGATTGCCATTTACTATTTATCCAATGCGAGAAATGTGCTCTTGAACAAAAAGGATGTTGCTCTGAAGCTTGCCAGAAAATAAATGCTTTACCAGTGGAAGAGCAAAGAAAAATTCGAAAAGGAAGAAAGAAGGAAGATTGCCTATCAGTATATAAAAGCCGTTTAAGGCCCAATCTTAAGAAAGTACGTCAGGATTTCAAAGAGCAATAAAGAAACATAAAAGTAGTTTCTCTTTCTTCCAGTTTGGGAGAATTGGATTGATTAATCAAGGAAATTAATAAAAACAAATTATATACAGATGAAATATTTTAAACACATTTTAATCATACTATTATTTACCAATACTTTAAGCGCTGAATTATATGCTCTATGTAATAAATAGATTGGAAAATGAAACAATATGCCAATGTCTCATTTTTGCATCAGCATATTACATTAAAAAAACTACTCTTTAAAATTAAAGGTCTCCATAAACTTAGTAGTGTACTCCCCTTTTCTGAATGCTGGATTTTGCATTAAACGTATATGGAAAGGGATGGTAGTTTTTACACCTTCCACAACGAATTCGCTCAAAGCTCTTTCCATTGTTTGTATAGCCTCTTCACGTGTTTGAGCAATGGTGATAAGCTTTGCAATCATAGAATCATAATTAGGCGGAATCGTATACCCTGCATAAATATGTGAATCTACCCGAACACCATGACCACCCGGTACGTGAAGGATGGTAATTTTACCCGGACAAGGACGAAAATTATTAAATGGATCCTCTGCATTGATACGGCATTCAATCGCATGCATGGTAGGAAAATAATTTTTTCCAGAAATAGGAACACCCGCAGCAATTTTAATTTGTTCTTTAATTAAATCATGATTGATTACTTCTTCAGTGATAGGATGTTCCACCTGGATGCGGGTGTTCATCTCCATAAAATAGAAGTTACGGTGTTTATCAACAAGAAACTCTACAGTACCTACTCCTTCGTATTTTACAGATAGAGCAGCTTTTATAGCCGCTTCACCCATTGCTTTGCGTAATTTATCAGTCATAAATGGAGATGGAGTTTCTTCAGCAAGTTTCTGATGTCTTCGTTGAATAGAACAATCTCTTTCTGATAAATGACAAGCTTTTCCAAACTGATCTCCCGCTATTTGTATCTCAATATGACGGGGTTCTTCAATGTATTTTTCAAGATACATACCATCGTTGCCAAAAGCAGCTCCGGCTTCTTGTCGGGCAGAATCCCATGCTGTTTCCATATCTTCGGCTTTCCATACTACACGCATACCACGACCTCCGCCTCCGGCAGTGGCTTTTAATATAATTGGGTAACCAACTTTTTTTGCAATTTTTATTGCTTCTTCAGCACTTGATAATAAACCTTCAGAACCTGGAATAATGGGAACACCTGCTTTTTTCATAGTTTCCTTCGCAGTAGCTTTATCGCCCATCCGTTCAATTTGATCGGGTGTTGCCCCAATAAACTTGATGCCATGCTTCACACAGATGGCAGAAAATTTCGCGTTTTCTGATAAAAAGCCGTATCCCGGATGTATACCATCTGCATTGGTAATTTCTGCAGCAGAGATAATATTTGGTATGTTTAAATAGGAATCACGACTAGCAGGCGGGCCAATACAAACAGCTTCGTCTGCAAAACGGACGTGCAAACTTTCTTTGTCAGCAGTAGAATAAACAGCTACTGTTTTTATCCCCATTTCTTTGCAGGTACGGATAATGCGAAGCGCAATTTCTCCTCTATTGGCAATAAGTATTTTTTTAAACATACTAATTTTTTGAACACATCTGTCAAATCATTAAATCAACGAATTGATTTAAATAGGCTCAACTAAAAATAATGGTTGGTCGTATTCTATTGGAGAAGCATTGTCAACCAATATTTTAACAACTCTACCGGATATTTCGGATTCTATTTCATTAAATAACTTCATTGCTTCAATGATGCCGATGACTTTACCAGGGACAATTTCATCGCCAACATTTACGAAAGATGGTTTATCAGGGGAAGGAGTGCGGTAAAAAGTACCAATCATTGGAGATTTAATCGTAACAAGATTGGATTCCTCTTTTACTTGTGGCACTGGCTCTGTGGCAACCGGCGCAATAGCTTCAGCAACTGGTTGTACCGGCGCAATAGCAGGGGCTGTGGCTTTACTGATTATCTGTTGAGTTCCTTCATTCTTAACAGGAACTTTTATACTTATTTTAAAATCCTTAGATTCAACATATACTTCGCTAACACCTGATTTAGCTACGAATTTTATTAGTTCTTCTATATCTTTAATATTCATCTGTATGCTTTGTTTTTTAATGGTCAGATGGGATTCGCCATCTCGAATGCCTCATTAGTGATTAAAATAAACTTGATTCATTTCATATGTATATAATTTGTTTTTTTTCATCGCTATATAATTTTGGCTCTAATAGGATGTTTTTAATTATTTATCTTTTGAATCGTATGCCCATTTAATATAAATTGCTCCCCAGGTAAAACCTCCTCCGAAGGTAGATAAAATCAAGTTATCGCCTTTATGCAATTTATCTTCCCAATCCCACAAACACAAAGGAATAGAACCATTGGTTGTATTCCCGTACCTTTGGATATTAAGCATTACTTTTTCGCTGCTTATCCCCATTCGACTGGAAGTTGCATCGATGATTCTTTTATTGGCCTGATGTGGAACTAACCAGGTTATATCTTCTGCTTTTAAATTATTTTTTTTCATTACCTCTGCAGATACTTCGGACATATTGGTAACGGCAAATTTAAAAACAGTTTGTCCTTCCTGGTAAACAAAATGTTCACCGGCATCGATGGTTGAATGAGAAGCCGGCTTTACAGAACCTCCTGCTTTTTGATGTAAAAAATGTCGCCCGGCTCCGTCGCTCCTTAATATGGAATCAATAACACCATATCCATCTGTATTGGGTTCAAGCAAAACGGCACCAACGCCATCTCCGAATATAATGCAAGTAGATCTATCCGTGTAATCAATAATGGATGACATTTTATCGCCTCCTATTATTACTACCTTTTTATGGGAACCCGACTCTACAAATTTGGCTCCGGTTGTCAGGGCAAAAATAAAGCCACTGCAAGCGGCGTTTAAATCAAACCCAAAGGCATTTTTTGCTCCGATTTTATCACTAATGATATTTGCAGTGGCAGGAAATTGGACATCAGGTGTTGTTGTTGCACAAATAATCATATCAATCTCTAACGGATCAATCCCTCTTTTGGCACATAAGCCTTTAACAGCTTCTGCTCCCATATCGGATGTTCCTAAACCTTCCCCTTTTAAAATTCTGCGTTCATTGATTCCTGTTCTGGAAAGTATCCATTCTTCGGTTGTATCTACCATTTTTTCTAACTCTTTATTAGTTAGTAAATCCGGAGGAACCCAACCGTTGACTGCTGTTATTGCAGCTCTTAATTTTGTCATTTTATATGTTTTAAGAAGAATTAAGTTTGCTTTTCGTTTGCAATTGTTAAAGCACACTTAATTTTTTCAGAAAGCTGGGCTTCCACTACTTCTTTGGATAATAATATCATATTTTTAATGGCTTTCGCGTTGGAAATGCCATGTCCTATAATAACGGTAGAATTTACTCCAAGAATGGGTGAGCCTCCGTAATTTTCATAGTTAAACCTATCAAAATAACTGTCTTTCAAATTTCTGCTTCTAATTAAATAATAGAAAGACTCTGCTAATTTTAGTACAATATTCCCGGTAAATCCATCACAAACAATAACATCTGCTTTATTGTTGAATAGATCACGTCCTTCTATATTGCCAACGAAATTAAAATCTTTTGTGCCCTTCATCAGAGCATGCGCTGCCTGAGAAATAATATTTCCTTTTTCCTCTTCCTCGCCTATATTCAACAATCCTACTTTGGGATTTTTAATGTTGTAAACATGTTCAGCGAACAAGGAACCCAGAACTCCGAATTGATATAACATTTCAGGTTTACAATCTGCGATGGCACCAACGTCTAAAAGAATTCCAAAACTACCATCTTCTTTAGGAAGAATAGTTGTTATGCTGGGTCTGATAATACCCGGAATTGCTTTGACACTAAACAGAGATCCCACAAGCATAGCTCCGGTATTACCGGCACTTGCAAAGGCATCTATTTTTCCTTCTTTCAAAAGGTTAAAACCAATAGCTATACTTGAATCAGGCTTTTGAGGTAGCGCTTTTGTTGGATGCTCCCCCATTCCGATCACTTCCGTAGTATGAATAAAAGGGAAAAGATTTTCGTTAATTCCTTTTTCTTTTAAGATCGGTTTTATTAAGCTTTCGTCGCCAATTAGAACCAATTGAACATTGGATGGTAATTCACTATGAGCTAAGATGGCACCTAAAGTTGTTTCCCGAGGGGCAAAATCCCCACCCATAATATCTATTCCTAATTTCATCGCTGAATATTGAATATTAGATGTGAAAATTTAACCAATGTAGATTGAAAAATACTCAACATACGTTTAACGAATTAAGCAACTACTTCTTTTTCGATGGCTAACTTGCCTCTGTAATAACCACATTCTCCGCAAACACGGTGGTATAATACTGGTGCAGCACAGTTGGAGCAAGTAGAAACTGTAGGAACTACCGCTTTATCGTGAGTCCTTCGTTTGTTACGTCTTGATTTGGAAATCTTTCGTTTAGGATGTGGCATTTATTTTATGTATTGTTAATAGTTACTAAATTAATTTTTTTTAATAAAATCTTTTAAAACATTCCACCTTGGATCGGTATCATTCTTGGTTTTCTTTGTGCTGTTTTTTACTGTTAATTTTTCCAAAACAGTAATGGTTTCTTGATTACACTTTTTAAGTGTACTATGAACCTTTTTTAAAGGGACCATAAGCGAAACATATTCATAAATATAAGGCGCAATATTAATAAAAGTTTCATTACGCGAAATAACAACAATCTCATCCTCACCTGCATCTTCTTCTTCGCTGCCCAATTTTACAATCAGTTTATTGCTGCTTTCCACAGGTAATTCAAACAATTCAGTACATCTGTCGCATTCTACAGAAATAGTCCCTTTGGAAGTAAATTTAAGGATAAGCATATTTTCGTGTTTATCCAATATCAGGGAAACGTCAATTAAAGCCTTTTTTAATAATGAGTTTTCAATTTCATCAAAGAACGAATTATTGATAGTATAATCAAAATTATGTTTCCCTAATTTTAATCCTGCAAATGGAATAGAATAGATTCTTTTTAAATGATCCATTGTAAAATCCTCCTTATAATTTTCTAAAGGAGGTCGACAAAGGTATAAAAATCTGTTATATTTCAAAAAAACTAGATATTTCGCTTCGTCAATAATATATATTATATTAATTCCAAGGTTTGTTTAGGCTTGATGTAAATAAATTTATTTAATATTGAGTTTTAAACGGTTGAATTTTAATAATTTGAAAAATGGCGTTAATTAAATCAGTAAGAGGGTTTAGTCCAATATTTGGTGCAAATATTTTTTTAGCAGAAAATGCTACGATCATCGGAGATGTGACAATGGGAAATGATTGCAGTATTTGGTTTAATACAGTTGTTAGAGGGGATGTGAATAGCATTAAAATGGGTAATAAAGTAAATATTCAAGATGGAGCGGTTATACATTGTACTTTTCAGAAAGCAATGACATCTATAGGTAATAATGTTTCAATTGGCCATAATGCCCTTGTTCACGGCTGTATTTTAGAAGACAATGTATTAGTGGGAATGGGGGCCATCATAATGGATAATTGCCGGATTGGTAAAAATTCTATCATTGCAGCAGGGGCAGTTGTGTTAGAAAATACGATAGTTGAACCCGGAAGTATTTATGCCGGTGTTCCTGCAAAAAAAGTTAAATCATTGTCTGATGAACAAACGAATGGATTGGAGAAACTTGCTAATAATTATGTGATGTACGCCGGATGGTTTAAATAATGCTTTTTCCCAAGATATTGAATCTATTTTTCTATTTTTGTTGTATACATAGAATGAAAAATATAAATAGCCTTTTATGAAGAAAATATTTACTCTACATTTTATTATAGGATTTTTTTTACTATTTTTTCCTAAGTACATAATTGCAGGTAACGCTAAATCACCTTCTTTATCTTTAGTGGCAAATGTTGATTCAAATAATTATGCTGCGAAGACGGTTATATTTAAATTAAAATCCGATCAGGCTGTGTCAAACAAAAAAGATCCTTCAGGTTCGTTAGATGCTATTTTTTCTTCTGTTCAAAAGAAATCTCTTAAAAAAAAATTTCCAAAGGCGAATATTCCGATGAAGGATAAAAATGCTCATGGAGAAAAATTAATCGATTTATCTTTAATTTATGAATTAACCTACGATGCCAATGAAAGCGTTGAAAGCGTTATTAATAAATTATTAGCGGATAAAAATGTTTTGTATGCTGAACCAAAATATATTAATAAACCTCTTTACACCCCAAATGACCCCAGTGTCGGGTCACAATATTATTTAAATTTAGTAAAGATATTGCAGGCTTGGGATATTTCTAAGGGTGATACCAATATAGTAATTGGAATTACCGATACAGGTTTTGATCTTACTCACTTAGATTTAAAGGACAACATAAAATATAATTACAATGATCCTATTGATGGAATTGATAATGATGGGGATACGTATATAGATAATTTCAGAGGGTGGGATCTGGGGAACAATGATAATGACCCATCAGTGGATGGTGTCGATCACGGAGTATACGTATCAGGGTTGGCTGCCGCTTCTACCGACAACGCTATTGGCATAGCAGGGTCAGGATTCAAATGCAAATTTTTACCTATAAAAATAGAATCTGGTGGACAATTAATAAATGAATTTAATGGAATTGTATATGCAGCAGAGCATGGCTGCCAAATAATTAACTGTTCCTGGGGCCACGTTGGGGGCGGATCACAATTCGAACAAGACATAGTAAATTATGCTACAATTAATCATAATTGTCTGGTTGTGGCGGCGGCAGGAAATGACAATAACGAAGGAGTATATTATCCAGCCTCTTATAATAATGTTATTTCAGTAGCGGCATCTGATGCTTCTGATAAACACGGTGTTTGGGGTTCTGGTATCAAAGGAAGCAATTACGGATACAATATAGATGTGTGTGCCCCTGGAGTAGGTGTGTTTACAACTCAGAATGGGAACGGTTATTATTCTAGTGCAAACGGGACTTCTTTTGCCTCTCCCATTGCTGCCGGATGTGCTGCTATTATTAAATCTAAATTTCCTTCTTATACTGGTATTCAAGTGGGTGAGCGGCTTCGTGCTACATGTGATTTTATAGATACTGTCAACGGAAATGCTGCATTTATCGGCAAGCTTGGTAGGGGAAGAATTAATTTATTCAGAGCTTTAACTGAAGTTACCCCGTCTATCAGAACATCAAATTTCACTTATACAGATGGGAAAGGGAATAAATTATTGGTTGGGGATACTATGAAGCTATGGGGGGCCATAAAAAATTATCTTGATCCTGCGAGCAACTTAACAGTAACCTTAACCTCGGATTCTCCATATCTGACGATTTTAGCTGGGGCTTTAAACATCGGGGCTTTAAATACTTTTGACTCAATTGTGAATAACAACAATCCTTTCAGAATTAAAATAAATCCCAACACTCCATTATTTTCGACTGTTGTTGTTAAACTAACCTATACTGATGGAAATTACATAGATTATCAATATCTCAGTTTTGTAGTTAACCAGAATCCCAATTATATTGACATGTCGGTAAATAATATAAGTACCACCATCACAGGTGTAGGTAGAATAGGATATAGTCAACCCGGTCAACAATTTGGATTAGGATTTCAATATAATAAGAGCACAACAATTCTATATGCCGGAGGCTTAGTATTAAGTTCAGGTGTCAAAATAGAAGATAATGTTTATGGCGCGGCGGCAAATTCAACGGATAATGATTTTTTAGCTGTTTCAGTGCTTAAAGCAATAGTTCCCTCTGTAGTTTCCGACGAGGATCTGGAAGGAAAATTCAATGATAGTTTAGCCGGAGCGAATAGAATAGGTGTTTTAATAACTCATAAAGCCTTTGCCTGGAAATCTGTTTTGGATAGCAACTATGTTATTGTAGAGTATACTATAAAAAATACGAATGCCAGTAAAATAGATTCATTGTATGCCGGATTGTATTTAGATTGGGATATAGACAATGCTAATCAGAATCGTGCAAATTTTGATTCTACATTAAAAATGGGTTATACTAATAGCACTAAAAGTAGTCCTCTTTACGGGGGAGCAAAGCTATTAACTGAAGGGGGTATTCATTCTTATGCAATAGATAATCCTGGTAATTTCGGAAATGTTAATATATATGATGGCTTTAGTAGTGCAGAAAAGGATCTGGCGATTAAAAATAATCGATTTATGGCAGGGATTAATGGTCTTGGGAATGATGTTTCATCATTGGTTTCCACCGGACCATTTATGTTAGCATCCGGAGATTCTGTGAAAGTCGCATTTGCACTGGTCTCAGGGAAAAGCCTTACCGTTATTAATGACGCTGCCGTTGCAGCAGATATAAAATATAATACACCTAAAATTTCAGCTAATAAGGCCCTTGTTATCTGTGAGGGAGATTCTATAATTTTAACTTCAAGTTTTGCAAAATCATACAAATGGAGTAATGGCAAAACCACCAGATCCATAACTATTAAAAGTAGTGGTACATATTCTGTTAAAGTTCCGGGTTCAATAAACAATGAATTAACATCTGATCTTATAACTATTAACGTATCAATACCACAATCTACAATTACAGCAGGTGGACCATTAACTTTTTGTCAGGGAAGTTCAGTGATATTAACTTGTACGAATGCAAGCACTTACTTGTGGTCAAATGGAGCCGCTACCCAAAGTATTAAAGTTTCTTCAGCCGGATTGTATTCTGTTACAGCTAAAAATGCTACCGGATGTTCAGCCAGTTCAGCCGTAATTGCGATCACTGTAAATTCACTGCCTGCGTCCACTATAACGGTAACCGGTTCCACTAACTTTTGCCAGGGCGATTCAGTTAAGTTAACAGCTAGTGCCGGAAGTGGCTATAAATGGTCCAATGGTTCCCTCACGCAAATTATTTTCGCATCTGCTTCAGCAAATTATACTGTCACTGTTACAGATGCAAATGGCTGTTTTGCTGCTTCTGCAGCAACAGTTGTAACTGTTAAAAATGCTCCAACAGCAAAAATAACAGCCAACAGTTCAACAACATTTTGTGCCGGTGGAAATGTGTCTTTAATATCTACTCTAGGGAATAGCTATAATTGGTCTTCTGGAGAGAAAAGCCAGGGGGTTTCCGTTTCTGCTTCAGGCAATTATACGGTAACCGTAAAAGGAGCTAATGGCTGTTCTGCCGTTTCTCCTGTTACGACAATAACTGTGATGCCTGTTCCAATAGCAACAATAACTTCATCCGGGTCAACAACCATTTGCACGAATGATACAATAGTATTAACTGCAAGTTCAGGTGGCAGCTATGTCTGGTCAAGTGGACCATTAACTCAAAGCATAAAAGTTTTTAATACGGGAAATTATTCAGTTACTGTGGTAGGTATTAATGGTTGTTCTTCACTATCGAACACCATTCAAGTAACTTTAAATCCTAGTCCGTTAAAACCATCAATTAGCCAAACAAGCAATATACTTACAAGCTCTATTGCCGCTATAGGTTATCAGTGGTTTTTAAATAACGCATTAATACCCGGCGCTATTTTGGATAATTTTCAAATGACGAAAAATGGAATCTATAAAGTGCAAATAACAAATTCAAAAGGGTGTTCTACAATATCCGATCTCTGGAATGTGCTTAACTTAGGTATTGATGATGGCTATCCTGAAATTTTTTCTTTACATCAAAATATACCCAATCCGAGTGGTACATCAACAACTATCTCTTTTGATATTGTTCAAAAAAGCACGATTGATTTGACCATTTATAATTTGATGGGACAAAAAACAGTTAACGTCTGCAGCGGAGATTTTCCGGCAGGAAGTTATAAATATACAATTGATTTATCAGGGTTTGCAGAAGGAATTTATTATTATCAGTTATCTGCTCAGGGGAAATCAATTACCAAAAAATTAATGGTTTATAAACAATAGTACACATCTGTTTATTTTAATTACCGTCAGTCAGGCAAAAATTTTCATACATTCTTTTTTGCACGATTATTAAATATTCATACTTTTGAAAAAAATTTAATTATGGATTTAAAGGGAATAATTTCTGTTTCTGGAATGAGTGGTTTGTACAGGGTTATTGCACAAACAAAAAATGGGTTTATCATTGAATCGCTTGCAGATAAAAAAAGATCTCCAATACATTCTTCTAATCGTGTAAGTGCTTTAGAAGATATAAGTGTGTTTAAGGTAGATGGAGATATTCCTTTAACAGATGTATTTAAACAAATTAAAGAAAAGAAGGGAGAGGCTTTTTCATACGATCCTAAAGCTGATAATAAGGTATTAAAAGATTATTTTAAAACATTGGTTCCTGATTTTGATGAGAACAGAGTATATATCTCTGATATAAAAAAGATATTAAGTTGGTTCTTATTACTGAAAGAGCAAATTTTTGCCAAACCGGAAAAAGCAACAAAGACTTCAGCAGGAAAAGAAGAAAAGGAAGAAAAAGGAGAGAAAAAGGCAATAGCTAAAACGGACATGAAGGCTAAAGCTGCTCCTAAAGTAACTAAAACCATTACTCCAAAAATAAAGTCTCACGAACCTAAGCAATCTACAAAGGCCGTTAGAACTCAAAAGAAGGGCTAGGTATAGCAAGGATTTCAATATTTAATCCCAAGGAAACAATACAGTTAAATAATATTTACCTCAATTTCCAACTCAACACCAAAAGTATCTTTTACAGATGCCTGAATTTGCTTCGACAAAGCAAAAATATTTTTCCCTTCGGCTCCGCCATAGTTAACTAAAACAAGCGCCTGATTTTTATGCACGCCATAATTTTCGATTTGTTTTCCTTTCCAGCCACACTGCTCGATAAGCCAGCCAGCGGCAAGTTTTATGGTTCCCTTTTGGGTAGGATAGCCAATCAGGTTTGGATATTTTTCTTTTAGTTTAGCATACGTTGATTCTTCTACCTCCGGGTTTTTGAAAAAACTGCCGGCATTACCAATTACAGCTGGATCAGGTAATTTACTTCTTCTGATGTTGCAAACAGCATCACTTATAGCCTTAATGCTTATCTCAGAAACATTCATTGCTTTCAGCTCTGTTTCAATGGCTCCGTAGCTTGTATTAAAATCAGGTTTTTTATTTAACTTAAAGGTTACAGAAACAATTATAAATTCATTCTTAACCTCACTTTTAAAAATACTGCTGCGATAACCAAATTTGCAAGCGGATTTATCAAATACTTTTAGCTTGCCGCTTTTAATATGAAGTGCTTCCAATTCATAGAATACTTCTTTAAGCTCAATTCCGTATGCCCCGATATTTTGCATCGGACCTGCACCTACACTACCGGGAATTAAAGACAAATTTTCAACGCCGGCAAAGTTATGTTCAATACAAAACAGCACGAAGTTATGCCATACTTCCCCGGCTCCCGACTTTACGTAAACATATTGAGCATCTTCACGAATAATCTCAATTCCTTTTATGTTGTTTTTAATTACAAGCCCATCAAAATCCTTGGTAAATAAAATATTACTTCCGCCGCCTATTATTAATTTTGGAATCTCTTTTAATTCTTCCTTCTTCAAAAAAGTTTGAAATTCTTTTACAGAACGAGCTTCAAGAAAGTATTTTGATGAAACATTAATCCCAAATGTATTTAAGCTTTTTAAAGAATAATTTTCCAGAATTTTCATTCGTTCATAATTGGTTTTCTAAAAGACGTTATGGGAAGCTTGGTGAACAAGTATTTCGTACATTATTTTGCTATTTGCAAATATAAATGAATATTTATCAAACCCAAGTATACAGATTTTATATCTTCGCAGGCTAAGGCGATGTTCAAAATTTTACGGATGAAAAAGGTAATTATATCTGTTACTACTGATTTAATAAGTGATGCACGCGTTCATAAAATATCATGCGCTTTAAATAATAAAGGATGGGATGTTACTTTAGTAGGTAGAAAGCTTAAGAATAGCTTAGATATTACCCCGCGTGATTATAAGACAAAGAGGATAAACTTAGTTTTTGAAAAAGGGGTTCTTTTTTACGCAGAGTATAACTTGCGTTTACTTTTTTATCTTTTGTTTCATAAATCGGATATCCTTATTTCTAATGATCTGGATACACTCTTGCCAAATTTTATTATTTCTAAAATAAAAAAGAACAAATTATATTATGATACGCATGAATATTTTACCGGTGTACCTGAATTATTAAATAAAAAGTTCGTACGGGGAATATGGGAATTCCTTGAAAAATTTATGTTCCCAAAGTTGCAGAATATTTATACTGTTAATTCATCCATTGCTTTGTTGTATGAAAAAAAATACAAAGTAAAAATAAATGTAGTAAGGAATGTTCCCTTGCTTGTTCCAAAGAATAATAACGTACACGAAAACAATAGTTCTCTTCAAGACATCATTCTTTATCAGGGAGCCATAAATAAAGACAGAGGATTGGAAGAAATGATAGAGGCAATGGCTTATATAGGGAAGGCACTTCTTCTCATAATAGGAGATGGAGATGTGCTGAATAAGTTAAAGGAGAAAGTAGCGTTTTTGCAATTAAAGAACAAAGTGGAGTTCATAAGCAAACTTCCTTTCGAAGAGTTAAGGAAATATACAGAAACAGCTACCATTGGCTTATGCATTGAAAAGGATACAAATATTAATTACCGTTATTGCTTACCAAATAAATTATTTGATTATATTCATGCAGGTATTCCAATACTTGCTTCCCCTTTGGTTGAAGTTAAACAAGTTATCATGAAATATGATATTGGCGCATTTATAAGTAGTCATAACCCAATACACATAGCGGATTCCATAACTAAGATGTTAGCAGATAAGAACCAGTTAAGTATTTGGAAGGAGAATACTAAAAAAGCAGCTCAGGAGATGAATTGGCAAAACGAAGAAAAAGAGCTTCTGAAAATATTTCAATTATAGATTGCGATTTTATTTTTGGAATGTATCTTGCATACGGTATAATTTGGTACTAATTAGTGAAAGCTTTTCTAAAGATCAATATAATCGTTTAAATAATCAACGTGAGTTTTGGAAAAGCCTGTAGAGAATAAAAAAATTTTAATAATTGATGATGAAGTGGACATTTGTTTTCTTCTCGCAAGTGTCTTTAAAAAGAAAGGGTTTGAAGTTTCTTTTGTTAATTCATTATCAGAAGGGTTTCCAAAATTGTCTGCTTTAAGTCCGTCACTCCTGTTTCTTGATATTAATTTACCTGATGGGAATGGACTGGAAGCTATTGCTACAGTAAAAAAATTGTCTCCCGAAACAAAAATAATTATGATCAGTGCATTTGATAGTTTAAAAGAACGATCCATCGCAAACGAAAAAGGTGCAGATTTTTTTCTTAGCAAACCTTTTAACAAAGAAACTGCCTACGCTGCTGTAGATAAGGTTTTGGGTCTTTCGCATTCTGAATAAAGAGATGTAATTAATGTTTTACAATAGCTGATTTCAATCCGTTTTTTTTAGCCATAGCCATAATAGTTTTTATTTTATTATGTTAAAAAGAAAGGGTGACAACGTATATTTTTGGATTTATTTATAAGTTAAGTTAAATGCTTTTAAACCTATTTATGAAATATGAAGGTTAATTTTTCTTTTAGAGCAGGATGGGAAATATTGAAAGAATCCGCAAGTGCTTTTAGTGAGCATAAGGCTTTAAAATTAAGTGCTTCATTGGCCTATTACACCATTTTTTCGCTAGCGCCTATGTTGATTGTTATTATTGCTTTATGTAGTTTTTTTTTTGGTAGGGAGGCCATTGAAGGGCGTGTATATAGCCAACTTAATGAATTTGTTGGTAATAATGCGGCTCTTCAAATAGAGCAGGTTATTAAAAATACGCATTTGTCCGGAAATACCGCTATCGCAACCATTATAGGAGTTGTAGCATTGATTATTGGAGCTACCGGGGTTTTTACAGAAATACAGGATTCTATTAATACAGTTTGGGGAATAAAAGTGAAAGCTAAGAGAGGATGGTTAAAAATGCTAATGAACAGATTGCTTTCTTTCTCTATGGTGGTAAGCATTGGCTTTCTGCTTATGGTTTCGCTTATTGTTAGTGCTATAGTATCTGCCTTTAGTGAGAAACTGGCATTTTTTTTCCCAATGCTAACAATATATGTTTTTCAAGTGGTCGATTTTTTGCTAACTTTTGGAATAATAACATTGTTGTTTGCTATTGTTTTTAAAGTTTTACCGGATGCTAAAATTAAATGGAGAGATGCACTGGTCGGGTCTGTATTCACAGCTACATTATTCATTATTGGAAAATTAGGTATTACTTTTTATTTAGGAAGAAGTCATTTAGGTTTAGCATATGGAGCAGCAGGATCAGTTATCATCATACTGGTATGGGTATATTATTCCTCAATTATTTTGTATTTTGGGGCTGAGTTTACTCAGGTATATGCAAGGAAGCATGGAGGCGAAATTATCCCAACCGAATACGCTGTGCTTATAAAAAAGGAAGAAAAAATTAAGGAAAACGAAAATAAAAAAATAAAAAGGAAATAGCTTAACTATTTCTTCTATTACAAGTGTAAACTTTTATTAATAGTATTAACAATACCTCACATGAAAAAAATATTAGTTGTCGATGACGATATAGATATATGTTTATTATTATCGAGGTTTTTAACAAAAAACGAATTCGAAGTTGACACTACGCATAGTGGAAAAAAAGCACTGGAAATTTTAAAAGGCTCCTTTTACGATTTAGTTTTATGCGATTTTAGATTAGGTGATATGGATGGATTTGAAGTTTTGAAAAAAACCAAAGAGATTAATCCGGATATTAAAGTGATTATCATAACCGGGTATTCTGATATAAAAATAGCTGTTAATGCTATAAAAATTGGCGCTTGCGATTATGTTATAAAGCCGCTTTTGCCTGATGAAATTCTTCTTTCTATAAAGAAAGCTTTGGAAACAACAATGGTGCAAAACAAAACACCAAGTCATGATTTGTCAGCAGCATCCAAAATGTCTGCTCCGGTTGCTCTGGAATTTTCCGATAACTTTATTATTGGCGAAAGCGAGGAGTCAAAAGAATTATACAGACAAATTGATTTAGTTGCTCCTACCAATTACAGTGTAATTATTTACGGTGAAAGTGGGACCGGCAAAGAATCAGTAGCACAAAGCATTCATAATAGAAGTAATAGAAGTAATAAACCTTTTGTTGCTATGGATTGCGGGGTCTTATCAAAAGAATTGGCCGGAAGTGAATTATTTGGTCATGAGAAAGGATCTTTTACAGGGGCGCTAAACACAAAAATAGGGCACTTTGAATTGGCTAATGGAGGAACTTTGTTTTTAGACGAAGTGTATAATTTATCCTATGAAATACAAGTATCACTTCTAAGGGTAGTACAGGAAAGGAAAGTTAAGAGAATCGGAAGTACAAAAGAAATTGATCTGGATGTTCGAATTATAGTAGCAACTAACGAGAATCTATACGAAGCATGTCGTAAAGGCGCCTTTAGGGAAGATCTATACCATCGTTTTAATGAGTTTAATATTAATATTGCTGCTCTTCGCGACCGAAATAAAGATATTATGATTTTTGCAAAACACTTTCTGAGTGTCTCCAACAGAGAGCTGGGTAAAAATATAAAAGGATTCAGTGATGATGTTATCAATAGTTTCATGACCTATCAATGGCCGGGGAATCTTCGAGAACAAAAAAATGTTATTAAAAGGGCGGCATTACTTACCGATGGAGATTGGATTCAATCAAAAGCTTTACCAAATGAAATTTCTAATAATTTGAAATTTTCCTTTGCCGAAAAAAAACCTACTATTATCGCCTCTCCGGATACGGCTCCTAATTTAAAAAATGTGGGTCTGGAGGCAGAATACGAAACGATTATTTCAGTACTAAAGCAAGTAAATTTTAATAAAACCAAGGCTGCACAAATATTAAATATTGATAGAAAAACCTTGTATAATAAAATGAAAGCCTGTAACATTTAACATTGAAAGAAGCTATGGAAGACAAAGATCTTATAGGATTGGATAATGTAATTGCAGATGAGAATGGACAATCTTTGAAAATGATGGGGAGCATAGCAGACATTACTGAACAAAAAGAAATAAATCAGGAAATACTTAAAAGTGAAGGATTATACATAGCATTAGCTAAAAATATACCTAATGCTATGGTGTTGTTATATGATAAGAACTTGACTGTTACTCTTGCAGAAGGGACCGCATTAGATGCTCTGGAGTACCCAAGAGATGTTATAATCGGAATGAACATCCGGAAAATATATAGCAATGAAAATGATCTTCCTCTAGTCGACTTATTTCAAAAATCTTTAGCAGGGGTAGAATCTACCCACGAAAGAGAATTAAATGGCAAAATATATAAAATGGAAATAGTGCCTGTTAAGAACAGCATTGGAGAAATTTTTGCCGGAATGAGCGTGTCACAAGATATTACAGGGATTAAGCAATATCAAAGAGAGTTAGAAATAAGAATAGATAAGCTGAACCGGTCTAATGAGGAATTAGACCGGTTTGCATACGTTGCTTCACACGATTTGCAAGAACCTTTAAGAAAGATCCGTGCATTCGGAGAGCAACTTTCAGGAAGATTTAAAGAGGAGCTTAGTGAGGAGGGTAAAGATTTCATCAATCGAATGCAAAATGCGGTCTTAAGAATGCAAATTCTGATTGATGATTTATTAGACTATTCAAAACTATCAAGGAGCAAAGAACAATATGTAAAAGTAGATTTATCGGAATTGATAAAAGAAGTATTAAACGATTTAGAAATTACTATTGAACAAAAAAAGGCAGTAATCAATTTTGATAATATAGGTTCTGTTATGGCTATTGAAAGCCAAATGCGACAACTATTTCAAAATCTTATCTGCAATGCTTTAAAATTCAATAGACCTGATGAAATACCTGTTATCAATATCAAATCAGAAATTATTGCGGGTAAAGATATCAAAGGCATTAATAAAATATTCAGGAAGAGTAAATATTGCAGAATAACTATTCAAGATTCAGGAATAGGCTTTGAAGAAAAATTTTTAGACCGCATTTTTGTTATTTTTCAAAGGCTTCATGGCCGGAGTGAATATGCAGGAACGGGAATTGGCTTGGCCATTTGCAAAAAAATTGTGGAAAATCACTATGGATTTATTACTGCAGAAAGTAAAGTTAATGAAGGTTCTACATTTATTATTACGTTGCCATTGAATGCACTTAATATTGAACAAGGAGTTCTTTCTCTGGAGCTTTAATACCTCTTCCTTTTAAAAGCTTCCAATAGAACTTATGTCTGGCTTTGAGGAAATCTTGGAAATAAAATTCCGTAATAAGTATTACGTAGAAATTAATAAAATTGCTAAAAAATGGATACGAACCCAATTCGTGTATTGCTGGTAGATGATGATGAAGAGGACTTTATACTAACCCGGTCATTATTTAAAGAAATCAATAACAAGAAGATTACTAATAACAAGAAGATTACTATTGAGTGGGTCTCTACATTCGAAGATGCAGAAACAGCCATGCTGAACCGGAAATATGATATTTATCTGATTGATTATCGCCTTGGCGTAAATACAGGTATAGACCTTCTCAAAAAGGCTATCAATATTGGTTGTAAGGAACCGATAATAATGCTGACGGGAAAAGGAGATCAAAAGATCGATGTTGAGGCTATGGAGGCCGGTGCAGCTGATTATTTAGTAAAAGATAAAATAGATGTATTTACATTAGAGCGTTCCATTCGATATGCGCTGGATCGGGCTCAGGCCCTGGAAGCTATTCTAGAAAGTGAAAACAAGTTCAGAAGTATATTTGAGAAGTCGCGCGATGTAATTTACATTACCAGTAAAGAGGGGAAGTTCATTGATATCAATGATGCTGCAATTAATATTTTTGGTTATTCAAGAGACGAGTTGTTGAATCTGGATGTTAAAACACTTTATGTAAATGAAGATGATCGAGATGTTTTTAAAACTACTATTTCTCAATTGGGAGAAGTGGTTGACTTTGAAGTTACGTTACTAACAAAATCAGGTGAAAAAGTATATTGTTTGTTAAATGCAGGAATGCGAATTGGCAAGGATAGTAAAGATGAATGTTACCAGGGAATTATTCATGATATAACAAAACGAAAGCTCGATGAGCAGAAATTAATGAGCTCTGAGAAGATGGCCGTAACCGGTAGAATTGCTCGTTCAATTGCTCATGAAGTAAGAAATCCTTTAACAAATGTTTTTCTTTCTTTAGAGCAAATTAGAAATGAAGTCAATGAGGCAGCCCTTGATAAATCGGCGCTGGACATGTATTTTGATATTATCAGCAGGAATGGAGAAAGAATCAATGCCTTAATTACAGAACTTCTTAATTCTTCAAAACCAATTCAACTTAGCACTGCAAAATATCCTATTAATCAGTTATTAGATGAAAGTTTAGAATTGGCAATAGATCGTATTAAATTAAAGAAAATTACAGTTGAAAAAAGTTACGGAACCGATAGTTCAAATACCATTTTAATCGATGCTGAAAAAATGAAGATCGCACTTTTAAATATTATTATTAATGCTGTTGAGGCAATGGAATCTAAAAAAGGCATTTTAAAACTGATAACTGAAACGAAGAATAAACGTTGTTTAATAACCATTTCTGATAACGGTCCCGGTATTAGTACCGATAATATTAGTAAATTATTTGAGCCTTTTTTTAGCAACAAGGCGAAAGGTGTTGGGTTAGGTCTTACGGCTACACAAAATATCATTTTAAACCATAATGGAACTATTGATGTTGAAAGTGAATTGGGTAAAGGAACCAAATTCATTATCGGTTTTAATGCCTCAGAATAGATCCCACTTAGCTGAGCAGTTTCTACATTGTGTTGAACTTATTTCCCACTCTTTCATTTAAGAAGTAGAGGTAGAAATTGCTTCTACTATTTTTTTTCTCGGATGTATAAATTACTATAGTGTCGGGGGGCAGAATTAGGTGTGGCATTTTTCAATATCGGATTATGGTATAATTATGGAATGCAGGATGTTGAAAGCGACAGAGAGTTCTTTGGGCAACATATAATTTCCTACAAACAAGAACTCGTTTGATTCAAAGTATATTGACTGAATCTTCTATAAAAGCCTCGCTTGCTAATTAAAAAACCTATGGATACTCAGTTTGACACGACTGTTACAAACAAAAAAGTAACCTTAAATTCTAATGTTTTATCCTATTGTGATAATAATTTAACAGATGCATTGTCAATCGTCTTTATACATGGTTTTCCCTTTAACATGGAAATGTGGAATGGGCAGATCAAGGAGTTTAGGACAGAATATAGAACAATTGCATACAATGTGAGAGGCCATGGGGATAGTGGGCTTAGTGACGGACAATACAATATCGAATTATTTGTAGACGATTTAATAGCCTTATTAGATTATTTAAAATTAGACAAGGTGGTGCTGTGCAGCTTGTCAATGGGCGGTTACATTGCTTTAAGAGCAATAGAAAAATTTCCTGAACGTTTTAATGGTTTGGTATTGTGCAATACACAATGCCAGGAGGATTCCACCGAAATCAAAATAAAGAGATTTGCTACAATAAAAAAATTAAAAGCGGAGGGAATGTTTGGCTTTGAAGATGATTTTATTAAATCCGTATTCTCAGAAAAATCGTTAATAGAAAATAAAGAAGCCATCAAACTAATTCGATCTTGTATTGAATCAAATACGGTTACAGGAATTTGCGGAACCCTTTTGGCCCTTGCTGCCCGGACGAATACTTGTCATGTCCTTCCCAAAATCAATATACCTGTATTGGTAATTGGAGGAGAGCAGGATAAAATTATCTCATTCTCTCAGCTACAATTAATGCATACTAATATAATAAACTCTGAAATGCAGATAATTCAGGATACAGCCCATCTTACCAATATTGAAGATTCTTTAACATTCAATACTATTCTTAAAAGTTTTTTACAGAAAATAATTAATTAAAAAATCTAAAAAGATACTATCATGGAAACTACCCATACACAGGAAAAAGTATTCCCGTCTATAAAAGAGAAGAATAAACACAATAACAGCAGAAGAGCTACAATTTTAAAAATTTCCATCTCAAATGTAGTCTTTAAATATGGTTTGATTGGAGGCGCTTGTTATATATTAAATTTCTTTTTGTTTAAAATACTTGGCTTAGTTCAGGTTATTGAATTAAGCTTTATCAATTTTGTGATTTTGGCTATTGTCGCTTTTATGGCATTAAGCAGGTTTAAAGCTCAAACAAATGGATTAAATAAAATGGGTTATTTGGAAGGTCTTGCAACAGCCTTTTTCATTGGTGTTGTATCTTTTGCAGTACTATCTGTTTTTATGGTTTTTTACTTAACCTATATTGATGCTCCGTTCATGAGTTACATACAATCTAAAAACCTGGCTGGTATTTCTGTTACACCTTCCAGTATCGCTATCATTCTGTTTATTGAAGGAGCAGCTATAGGCGCTATAATCGCTTTAGTATTAATGCAATATTTTAAAAAAAGATTAAATCAATCTTAAAAATCTTTGTAAAAGAATACCGGATATTCAAAAGAAAATAGTTTATAAATACCTTGAAGTATGAAAAAATGCCAATCCCTTTTTCCTTTATCATTAAGGATACTAATGATAGCAGCAGCTTATTTGATATCTTTCAATGCAATTTGTTATGCGCAGCAAAATATTAATCAGGAATTTAATAGTGTTGTTTCCGAAGATTCTTCCAAAGCGCCTCATGGAGGGACATTAAAAATTGCCGATACTTATTTTATTGAACTTGTTTTGAATGATAGCAAGGTTGTTTATTATATCTATGATCTAAATATAAAGCCGATCAGCAATAAAGGCATTAAAGGAAAAGCGATATTTCAATTTCAAAATAAATCTACAGTAACAATATCCTTAATTACACAAGGTTTAAACGGATTTTCGACAGGTAATAGAAACCTTTCTAATTATACTATGTGTCAGGCCATTTTTATAAAGGCAGGCAAGGTATCAAAAGTTGAATTTATAAAGCCAATTTTTAACGCAATTAAATATACATGCGCTCTCCATCCGGAAATAATAAGGGACAAGCCTGGTAATTGCCCCAAGTGTGGAATGGCTTTAATTGAGAAGAAAGAAATGGCCAAGAAGAATCTGAATATACAGACGGAATAATCACCACCACGGGTTACGCGGATTTTCACAGATTTAAAAAACAGATTCAACACGTATTTATATCTGTGAAAATCTGAGTAATCTGTGGTGAATTTTTATCAGAGAAGGAATACGTTCGTTTTCAGAAAAATTAGATATAGATGAAAAATGCAAAGGTTCCTGATATTTACCATATGTGTTTTGATGCCTTGTTTTACACAAGCGCAAAATAAGAAGTATGAGGAGACGGGTTCATCTCAGGATTCCGTTAAAATTTATAATAAGATCCATAAATTCGCTCTAAAAAGAAAAATAACCTATTGGTTATATAGTGCAATTTTTATAGAACCCAAGCCATATACTCCTGTTCCATTAGTAAAAAAATCAAGGAAAAAAATTATAGACCCTTTCATTCGCTATAAAGGAAAAATCATTCGTAAGATTGAATTTGTAACATTGGATCCATTTGGAACCGATGTTAACAATATTGATCTTGAGCAAAAAAACTTTTTTATTAAAGCAGGAAATAAACTCCACGTTAAAACTACCAGGTTTGCAATAAGAAATCAGGTGCTTTTCAAAAAAGGAAAACCTGTAGATCCCCTGCAATTAAGGGAAACAGAACGGCTAATTCGCCAGAGTGGATATATTCGAGATGCAAGGGTTTTGATTAATCCTATTAAAGAGGAGAAGGACAGTGTAGATGTCGTGGTGATTACTCAGGATGTGTGGTCCATAACAGGCAGTGCGGCTGTGAATACTTCATCCGGTAATCTAAAATTTAGAGATAAAAATTTTGTAGGGTCGGGCCAATTAATGGAAAACAATATAACGTATAATTATAACACCAATCCAGGACTCGATATTATCGGGAGTTATACAGCGCCGAATATCAGAAAAACATTTGTTTCAGGGAGCATTTATTATAGGGCTTCTGCATTAAATTATTACGAAGGCATTTCTTTTACCAGACAATTCTATTCTCCGATAACAAAATGGGCAGGGGGTATTAATACTATGTGGAGTCATTCAATCGGTTCATTTACGTCTACAGAAGGTTTGATTACAACATTTCCGGTGCAATACAATCTTCAGGATCTATGGCTGGGAAGGAGTTTTCAGATATTTCAGGGCAGGGCAGATGTTCAAAGAAGCTCCAGGTTTGTGGTTACCTCCCGCATATACAGACAAAGCTATTCGAAAAGACCGGGAATCGAAATGGATTCACTTCGAACGTATCAACCCTCTACTTTGTATTTAAGCAGTGTTGGATACTCGACACGATTGTATTATAAAGATAAAAATATCTTTCGGTTTGGTTACACGGAAGATGTTCCTGAAGGAAGATTGTTTGCATTAATTGGAGGAGTGGAGGATAAAGAGTTCTATAGCAGGTGGTATACAGGAGTTAAGATGGCGGCCGGAGAGCATATAAACAACTTTGGCTATCTGGCAGCCGGATTTGAATATGGGACTTTTTTCAGAGATAAAAAAATTGAGAAAGCAGTGATAAATTCAGACTTAACTTATTTTACAGATCTGATGCAATGGGGGAAATGGAGTATGCGTCAATTTATATATTGTAAGTTTGTACATGGTGCGAGGCGGGATCCCAACGAACGAATCAATATCAATAGTGATTTGTATGGATTTACAAGTGATCCGGTGTCAGGTACGACAACGATCTTTTTAAATTTACAGAACGTCGTTTATACTCCGTTAAGATTTATTGGATTTCAGTTCGCTTTTGTTGGCTTCGCGGGTTTCGGCATGGTTGGAGAAAAGCAAAGGCCTCTTTTTAAAACCCAGGTGTATCAAGCGTATGGTGTTGGTGTTTTAATAAGAAATGAACATTTAGTATTGAATACTTTTCAGGTATCTATTGGTTTTTATCCCAACCTTGCGGGTGCCAATAGTTATAAATTAAATCCTATCAGTAGCTATAATTTGCGAATTAAGGATTACTACTTATCAAAGCCGGAATTAATTTCCTACCAGTAATTTAATACTTAAACATTGCTATCGGCTATCCTTTCTAAAACATATTTTTTAAATGAAGTTATACATTGAAAAAAATCTTTCACGAAAAAGCAGCAACTATTATTTTACTACCACGATTTTATATTTCAAGAGCGTGTTTGAATGACCTGTAAGGAAATAAACACCACGCTCCATGCCACTGACGGTGGCTGAATTATTATTGCTTTGATTGAGCTGTATCGTTTCAACGATTTGTCCTAAGG
>OLLH01000221.1_pt1 | contig 34624 bp, 29 predicted proteins | sample 1604451 | NCBI WGS metagenome assembly OLLH01 (sample SAMEA104055714, study PRJEB20765) | soil metagenome | isolation source: soil
GAAGTATGCTTTCATCCGGTTTCAAAGCTGCTGCATGTGAGGATGTTTCTAACTCGTAAAATTTCCCGAGTTGTTTTCCTCCTTGTTCCGAAGGACCATCGTTGTATGAATTTATTACATCACCGTTGTACGGATTTATTTGTATTTCCCACATGGAGTTTACATAATCCTGAGCTTCCTCATGTAAAGTAAACTGAACAAGTGTTAACACTTCATTCGTGGCATCATAGCTGCCCAATATAGGTTTCACTCCCTTTAAAGATACTCCGATCTTGCTTCTGAGTTGCGCATCACCTTTAAAGAATAAAGTATTTTTTTTGAGTACCAGCCGATCTTTCGGCACCTTACCAAAATAAGTATCATTCACATAATTTCCAACATCATCGGTCTCTTTTAAAGGTATAATTACAGTAGTTGCGTCAGAAGCCTTAAACATTCCCAATATCCAAATGGACAACAATCCGGATGCTTTTTCCCAGTCTTTTAAACCGATATTTGTAATAGTATTTTCCGATTGAAATGCGACCATTTTAATTCCGGCAGAGGGTTGGATATTCAAATAGTCAAAAGCTGTTTCTTTAGAAAGTAAACGAATAACTCTATCCACTTTCAAATTAAATGTTGTTCCTGAATAATTTGTCAGGATCATTTTTTTTGTCAGATGCACTTGATCATCTCCCCTGCTTTCTATATCAAAAGATTCTGAATCTACCGGGGCTGGTGTATGTACATGATCCAAATCGAAAGGAACGCCTTGTTCAAAAAAAACGGAAAACTGTCCTCCTTCTGGTCCCAGCCAGAAGCGATCTTCCCCACCAAAAAAATTTGCTCGCGGCAAGATCTTTTGTGAACCGATCAACTCATAGTTGATCCACCCAAAACTCTGCCCTTTCAAACCTTCAGCGGCGCTTGTGATAATGCGGCCCTGTAGATCAGGACAGACAATTAAACCGGACAGTTTTTCTGCATCTGATAAATAAACGACTGAAGTGTACAAGCTTAAAAACTCCAGATCATTTCCAAAATTATTTATATTGGAAGAGTTTACTTTTTTAGATATAGAAGTTATTTCCGATCCTTTTTGAAGCATAATTTAAGTTAATATTCTGGCGCCCTCAACCATTGTATATTCATTTACATCCGTAACAATGTTAAAATCCTTTTTATAATTCTGCGTCATATGTTCTATGAATTGATTCAGGACATCCGTTTTTACAAGATTCAGCGTACAGCCACCAAATCCGCCCCCCATCATTCTGCTCCCTAAACACCCTTTAAACCTTACGGCTAACTCAACGAGATAATCTAATTCTTTACAACTCACTTCATAATCGTAGCTTAAAGAATAATGCGATTTTATCAATTCTTTTCCAAGTGCATCTAAGTTTCCACTGCTTATATATTCTACTGCATTCAACACCCTTTGGTTTTCTGTGACATAATGCCTGATTCTTTTTTTCCATATTTCATTTGGAAGCAAATCTATATGCTCTTCCCGAATATCTCTGAACGATTGAACACCCACTTTGGCACTCAAAAGAAAAACATATGCCTGATGCGTTTCCTCCACTCTTTCTGAATATTTACTTTTCGACAATTCCCGCTTCACCTTTGAATCCACCAAAACCCAGGCACATTTATCCATCTCCGCAATAACATATTTATGGTCCATCTCCATAAAATCCAGCAGCAAAATTTTTCCCACTCTCGAAAATTGAGAGGCATACTGATCCAGTAAACCACTATTCACATTTAAGTACTCATGTTCTATTCTCTGGCATAATTGAATAAGTGTAAGATCATCGAAATCCGCATTGTACAGCTTTCTTAAACCATTCATCATAGCCACTTCTATTGCGGCAGAAGAAGAAACACCGGCACCAATAGGAACATTGCCCCATATAAGGGCATTAAAACCAGTGGAAATATTAAATTCTCCTTTAAATATTTCAATGGCGCCCAAAACAAATTTCTGCCATGTTTCTGTAACCTTAGGAGATTTGTCTATTGAGAATTTTAGTTCAGATTTGTAATTTACACTTTTTACGTGAATATTCTTATCGTCAGAAGAACTAAAACTAATCACGACCCAACGATTGATAGCAACAGGTAAAGCAAGACCATCGTTATAATCTGTATGTTCCCCGATAATATTAATTCTTCCAGGAGCTACAGATGTAAAGGAAACCCGATGCATGAAATCAATTTCAAACTGATCCCGGTTGTTTTGGACTATTTCTTCCAATCCTTTAATTTTGCTTTGAGCAATTTCTTCTTCAAGTTCTTTCATTATTTAATGGCTTGCATAAGTTCTTTTTTTATAAAATTTTGTGCCCAGATAATATCTTCAGGGGTATTAAGACCTAGCAATTGCTCGTATTCATCAATCTTAAGGGTTTCAACTTTTAGACCTTTTTCCATCAGAATGTTGATCATGTCTGTAAGATAATATTCATTATTTTTGGGATTGGGTTGAACCTCGTTGATATACTTAAAAAGGCTGTCACCTTTAAAAATAAAATGAGAGGATAACAATTCTGTTATTTTTAGTTCTTCCTTTGTAGCATCTATTTCTTCCACACATTTAATAAGATGTCCATCAGCATCTTTTACCACTCTTGCATAAGGTAATTTCATTTGAAAGTCTGCTGTTAAAAAGGTGCAATGCGCCTGAGTTTTTACATGATGCTCGTACAACAAGTGAATGTTTTTTTCGGTGATAAGAGGACTGTCTCCGACAAAGACAAATACCTCTTTGTTTTTCCAGTCTATTTTATCTTTAGCCTGAAGAACAGCATGAGCTGTACCTTTTTGCTCTGTCTGATCCACATAATTTACCTGATCACCAAGCTTCTTTTTAATAAGGTCCGCTTTGTAACCCACAATAAGTGTTACCTCCTCAATACCTGCCTTGTGGAATGCTTCAATAATATAGGCAACTATCGGTTTACCAAATAATAACACCAATGGCTTTGGAAGCTCCGTCTTCATGCGGGTCCCTTTCCCCGCAGCTAATATTAATCCTGTTGCATTCATTCGTAAATAATTTTATTAAATTGGTTTCATTCGAAACATTGTTTTTAAAGATCAAATTTAACAAGTTTAATTAAATATAGATGCCATAACTTTCATTATCCAGAATATCTTTCCATTGGCTTATAAGATATTTGTAGGCTGTACCAACCTCTCTGATATTTCTATTCAAGTCATACAAGCCTAAGGCATTTACTTTTCCTGCATCATCACGCAGGGCCGAATCCCAATCCACCTGATCGATAAGACTGTACCAGGTAAACCCTAAGAATGGAACACCATCTTGTTTAAGCCTGTATGCATTGGCCCATTGTTTTTTTAGCCATCCCACTGAAAGAGGTTCTAAAATATTTGTTTCTGTATGCATAACCGGAAGCTTGTATCTTCTATAGTATTGATGCGTAATTACAGCATATCCAAAAATCTCTCCTGAAGCGCTTGTTGTACCATCAGGATGCACCATGTGTTCATTGGTAATGTAGTAGTCGTTACCCATTACACAACGTGCTTTGAGATAATTACCAAAATTATTTCCAAACCAGTGATATTCATCTTTAGTCATTCCGTTATTCAGTAAGTACTCGTACATCATCACGTTAATCGGATAACCATAAGTAAGATCAAGAGAAAGAAATCTTTTTTGGTTAAGGAACTGTGCCTGTGGCTGACAAGAAGGTTCTTCTGCATGAAAATATTCTGACGATTCACTTTGAATAAAAACCGCATCACACTGTATTTTTATTATTTCGTTCATAGCCATTGTATTGGCCTGGCACAAATGCTTCAAAGCGGTTACAAATGCCTGGTGGTCTGTTAATCGCTCATTCCACCAACCATATTTTGCTGAAAACATAGCGGCAATAAAAATTTCGTTTACAGGCGTGTATAATTTTACCCATGGAAAACGTTTTGCAAAAGCTTTGGCATATTCAGCAAAATGCAGGGGCCAGTCAGGATTCTGAAAGTTTCCAATCCAGTCAGGCACACCAAAATGACAAAGATCTACAATGGGTGTAATCCCCATTTCTCTCATGGCTATGAAAACTTCATCGGTAAAATTCCAATCGTATTTACCGGGACCAATATGAGCGGAAAAATACGGTGGCCCGTACCGTAAAAACTCAATACCCATCTCCTTCACAAGCTCAAAGTCCCTCCTCCAGTGCTCATAATGTCCTGACTTTTCCATTTCATCTACTCGCTTCGTCTCTCCACTTGGAAGGAGAATAGTAGGGTAACTATTTTCTATGCCAGTGCAAAACATAAATTTATTCATACAAAATCTTTATTTAAAGAAATGAAGTATTGAAACAATACCTGAGATCAATTGATGTATCTTTTCCTTTAGCTCAGCCAGATGGCCGCATCCCCATTTACTAAGGACTTTCTTTGATCTGTTAAATTCAATTTAATAGTTTCCGCGTGCAACTTTTCGGTATGTGCAATAGCATCGTCAAGAATTTTTTTATAGATTATTTCATTGAAAATAAGTTTGTCTGCCTGGTCATCAAATTTCATAGTTTTATGGATTTAAATTATAAGTATTTTAAATGACCTTACGGTTGAGTTTTAAAAAAGGAATTTTAAATCTTCAGAAGCAACAAGAAGACCATTCCACAGAAAAAACAGGAACGTAGCCATTGCCGTATAATTAAACACTTTTTAGTTTAAATAAACAATTGATTGTTGGGAAAAAATTCTACTAAGTATGGAATAACTTACGCAAATTTGCGAGAAATATTTTTTTTGAAAATTGCTAAAAAAAACTATCTTTACATACTGCGATACAGCTTTTTAAATACTATAGTCCTTATTTCTTAAAAATTTGTATGAATTAAATTATAAAATAAAACATTAATAAGGTGACCTTTTTCGTTTTTTATTCATTTAACCATAGTATTTTGCTGCAATGAGATTATTCTCCTATCAACGTTAAAATATGAGCAGAACAAATACTTTACATACAGGAAAATATTTATTCTTTTTTTTCTTTCTTTTATTATGCAATAAAGGATTTTCTCAACGGAGTAAAGACGGAGCAAAAATAGTTACGACCGCCGGTACTATTGTGAATGAATATACTTCATTATCATTAGACGCCAACGCAGGGAGTACTTCTATCACTGTTGCAAACAGTAATTTGAATTTAATTGCAGGACGATTTACTGCTCCTCTAGCTACAGGTGATCTTATCATGATTATTCAAATGCAGGGAGCCGCTATTAATGGTACACCAACACCTGCTGCCGCTGCCGGTGATTTTTACGGAATACCAAACAACATCAACTGGGGAAGTATTACGGCCTATAATAATTGTGGACTCTATGAGTTTGTTCAGGTTTCATCTGTACCTAATGGAACCACGATCAATATTGATAATACACTTCTAAATAGTTATACAGCAGCCGGAAAAGTACAGGTGGTAAGAGTTCCACGTCTTCTTTCCTTAACTCTGAACAGCCCGGCCACTTTATCTGCCGATCCATGGGATGGTGCTAAAGGTGGTATCTTGGTTGTAGAAGTTTTAAACAATACAGTAATAAATAATGGCGCTTCCATAAATGTAAGTGCTTTAGGTTTTCGGGGAGGGAAAGTAACCGAAAAAGCCGTTAACTATACCGGATATTACAGTGCTACAAATCCTTCTGAAGGAGGCGAAAAAGGAGAAGGCATTGCAGGTTATGAAACTGACTATACTCAATACGGTGGTATGTACGCACGAGGTGCAGCAGCAAACGCCGGGGGGGGCGCAAACGGGTGGAACGGTGGTGGCGGTGGCGGTGCTAATGCAGGCGATATAAACGCATGGAACGGAAATGGAAATCCTGATACCAGCACTGCAAATTTTAAAACGGCCTGGGACCTTGAATCTGTTAATTTTCTTAATGTTAACTTTCATAAAAACACTTCGTCCGGTGGTGGACGCGGTGGCTATTCTGCTTCGATAATACTGAAAGATCCTACTGTTTTGGCACCAGGAGATGCAGGATGGAGCGGAGACAACAGACAGGATAAAGGTGGACGTGGCGGACGTCCGCTGGACTATTCGACCGGACGCTTGTTTTTTGGTGGCGGTGGTGGTGCCGGCGATGCAGACAATTTTCAAATAGGAGCAGGAGGCAATGGAGGAGGGATGGTTTATCTAATGTCTTATGGAACAATATCTGGAACAGGGCAAATTCTTGCAGATGGTAACGCTGGTACAAATTCCACTACAGATGGTGCTGGTGGTGGTGGTGCAGGTGGAACAATTATATTGAACTCCGTTGGAACTATATCAGGAGTTAAAGTGCAAGCTAAAGGCGGTATTGGAGGTAATAATATAATCCCTGCTGGGAAAAATGAAGCAGAAGGTCCGGGTGGTGGTGGTGGTGGTGGCTATATTGCAGCGACAGGGGCGGCTACTTTATCCGCAAGTGGAGGAGTTAATGGTACTAGTGATTCCCCGGCAATGACCAAATTTAAACCTAACGGAGCCACTATAGGTGGTCCCGGAAACCCAAATGGATCTATCACTAATTTTACTTATACAGCTTCTTATACACCTTTATCTGTATGTTCCGGACAAAAGGCTACACTTACCGCTGTACTTGTAGGAACTGTTCCTGCAGGAATAGATACTAACTGGTATGATGCCATTGCAGGAGGGAATCTTTTATATACAGGAGGATCTTACCTGACTCCTGCCTTAGCGACAAGCACGAAGTATTATGTTGGCACTTCTCCGGGTACTTATCGTTTACTTGTTGATGTGATTGTAACGCAATCTGATCCGACTATCAATGCTGTAGCTCCTTTCTGTATTAGTGACCCGGCTAAGAACTTAACTGCTGTTACTTCAGGCGGAGTCTGGACTGGAATTGGAATTACAAACACAGCAAATGGCACTTTTAACCCAGCCACTGCTGGTGCCGGAAATGATACCATTACCTATACGCTTACTAACGGACTTTGTACCTTTTCCGACACGGCTATTGTTAAAGTAAACGCTCTTAAAGATGCGACCATCACTCCTGCCGGACCTTTCTGTATCTTCGCTCCTGCTGTAAATCTTGTTGCTGCAACTGCTGGTGGGATCTGGTCGGGAACAGGGATTACAAATACAGCAAACGGAACTTTTGATCCTGCCACTGCTGGCGCAGGAAGCCATACCATTACTTATACTATTAGCGGTGCTTGCAGTAGTGCTGATTCAAAAGTCATAAAAGTTAATTCCACTCTGGATGCTACCATCTCGCCTGCCGGGCCTTTTTGTATCTCTGCTCCTGCTTCGAACCTTACTGCTGCAACTGCCGGTGGAATCTGGTCGGGAACAGGCATTACAAATGCAACGAACGGAACTTTTGATCCTACCACTGTAGGAACAGGTAATGATACGATTACTTATACCATCAGCGGAGCCTGTGGTAATACGGATTCAAAAATCATAAAAGTTAATTCCATTCTGGATGCCACTATCACTCCTGCCGGGCCTTTCTGTATCTCAGATGCCGCTGTAAATCTTGTTGCTGCTACTGTTGGTGGAACATGGTCGGGAACAGGCATTACAAATACAACAAACGGAACTTTTGATCCTGCCACTGCTGGCGCAGGAAGCCATACTATTACTTATACCATCAGCGGTGCTTGCGGTAGTACCAACTCAAAAATCATTGTTGTCAATGCAAGACCAACAGCCAATTTTAACAGTAGTCCGATGGGAATAATTCCGGTGAATGCTACCGTCAACTTTAGCAACCAATCCCTTGGTGAAACATCCTTGAAATGGAATTTCGGAGACATTGCTTCAGGTAGCGGAAATACCTCAACCACTTCTGATCCAACGCATATTTATAAAAAACCGGGCTCCTATTGCATCACATTATTAGTAGCTTCTAATTTGGGGTGTTTAGATTCGGCCAGACAATGTATTAACATTTCAGGAGAGAATGTTATTTTTGTTCCTGATGGTTTTTCGCCAAATAACGATGGTGTGAATGATGTTCTATATGTTAGAGCCAAAGGAAATTTAAAATCATTGTATTTTATGGTTTATGACCGATGGGGAGAAAAAGTATTTGAAACTTCAAATATACTCAAAGGATGGGATGGCAGCTATAAAGGAACAGCTTTGGGTTCACAGGTATTCGTTTATTATTTGAATGCAGAGTTTTTATCAGGAGAGACAATTACCAAAAAAGGAGATATCTCCATTATAAAAGAATAATCTGATTATTTACGAATGAAAATTGTAATTCTTTACCTTATTTTAATGCTTGGAATGATCAATGAAAGCTTCTCACAAGATGTTCATTTTTCAAACTATAGTGCTGTTCCTGTTTTTTTAAATCCGGCCACAACAGGTTTTTTTGATGGGAAATTCAGATTGATTACCGCTTACAAAAGTCAGTGGGGAAGTTTTGCAAATCCTTATAAAACTTTTTATTCTTCTTTAGATGTTAATTTTTCCGATGGTAAAGTGACCAATAAAATTATAGGAGCTTCTCTTTCTTTTTACAACGATAAAGCCGGCACTTCACAAATGGGTACTTCTCAAGCAAATCTATCGGTTGCCTGCAATATTCAGCTGAATGAAAACAACTTTTTAGGAGCGGGCATAAAAGCAGGGATCGCACAAATGAGTTACTCTACAAATATCTTGTGGGATAGCCAGTATTCAAATGGAATAATAGATCCGGGAGTACCTAGCGGTGAATCTAACTTAAATTCCTCTTTTAATTACCTTGATTTTGGAACAGGTCTTTTATGGAGTTTCAATGGGGAAAATGAGCTGAAATCCACTACCGGTATCTCTGTAAATAAAACAAGTTCTCCCTTCCTGCCGGGAGCTATTGACAGACCTTATAAAATAGCGATTCACTCTACAGCACAAATCCCTATTTCCAATGGATCTACCTTTTTAATTCCTTATTTTTCTTATATAAACCACACGCCAAATCAAGAATTTAATATTGGTTCTATTTTTAAATATGATATGGGGTTGAATTCAAAATACACAGGAAGAAACTTTGCATCGGCAGTATATCTTGGAGCTATATACAGATATCAGGATGCAGTGATTGTAATAACCAAACTTGATCTTAAACAATTTCTTTCCTTGTCTTTTAGTTACGACATTAATGTGTCGGCGCTTAATGTTGCGTCCCAAAGAAATGGTGGTCCGGAGCTTTCTATTTCATATATTGGTCACATAAAAGGCAGGTCAAAAACCGATAAAACTTTTTTATAAGTGGATATCTTTGATCACTCTGTGATTGGAAGTTTTTATTGCGAGGTTACTAGTTGCCATAGAAGATATGATCTCCAACAATTTTTGCCGGACTTGTGTAAGGATGTTCCTCACTTTTTTCAATACCCATAATGTGCATAACTGTCCAACCATTAACCTTGAGATAATCTGAAACAAGAGATCGAGAATTTATTGTCCTACTCAAAAGTGGGAATTCAAATATTTCAGAATTTAATAAGTAATGCGTTAAAATTTAGCAAACCAAACACTCCTCCAATAATAAATATAAGTTATAAAAAGATGAAGCTGGAAGAATGTCATGTTGAGCACTCTGCGTTGAAGCAGACCTCGAAGAATCAGGCAGAACATATAAAAATATTTGACAAAAATTTAAACAGATTCTTATATTTAATCTTTTTTCTTAACAGATTCAATATTTTTAATCTGGAGCAGAGGCATTTTTGATTTGTAATCCAAGAATAATAAATACATTTACCGCAAAAACATCTACTCTTTCATTAGAAATTATAAATTCAATGTACCACATGCAACACTTTTTAACTAAATGCTTGTTTTCAATGTTAGTCATCACGTCGTTTATGCTAACCATCTGTCAGGCACAAGAAAAAAAGCAGAATGAAAATCTGAGGATTAATGACCTGGAATATTTAGAGATGACCGGTCTTAACGTAATGTTGGCTCACGATTTTTATCCGGAAAGTCATCAGGGAGGTGTAGGAGTTATTCAAAACGGATTTCGTGTAGCAACTAATGGAGATCTTCGGTTGGAGCCTACTCCAGGTCAATGGCAGCCTGTTCCGAAAGTAGGCAAGCGAATGGTAAACCGGGAAACACAAGAGATCAGCGTAAGGATGGAATATCCTGATGAGGAAAAAAACAGGAAAGGGTTTAATCCGATTCTATATCCCGACTTAAATTTTAGCTATGTAGTGAAGATCAAACCGGAAGGAAAATCATTCAGGATCATGGTTGATCTGGATAAACCATTGCCCGAAGAATGGATTGGCAGAGTGGGTTTTAATTTCGAATTATTTCCGGGGATACTTTTTGGAAAACCATATTATATGGATAATGCTTTTGGTATTTTTCCACAACAGGCGAATGGCCCCGGGTTTAAAGATGCTCAGGGAGAGTATCAGTTAACTCCTATGGCCACCGGTAAAAAATTGGTTATTGCTCCTGAGTCAGAATCTCAAAGAATGGTTATCCAAAATATCAGGGAAAATGAAATGCAACTGATCGATGGAAGAGGAGTGCATAACAATGGCTGGTTCGTTGTCAGATCATTAGTCCCAAAGGGTGCTACAAAAAATGCTATAGAATGGTTGGTCAGTCCGTACGCTATTCCTGATTGGAAATATAAACCGGTAGTTCAGGTTTCCCAGATAGGATATCATCCGAAACAGCAAAAAATAGCAGTCGTTGAATTGGATCTTGCTGATCCAAAAAGATTGCCCGTTACGCTTCTGAGGATTTCTGAAAATGGCGGTTTCGAAAAGGCGTTAGAGATTATACCGAAAGATTGGGGTAAATTCTTACGTTATAATTATCTTCAATTTGATTTTACTCAGATAGAAAAACCAGGAATGTATGTCGTGCAATACGGAGAGTATAAAACAGAACCGTTCCAGATAAATAAGGATGTGTTTAAGCGTCATATTTGGCAACCAACATTGGAGTATTTCCTTCCGGTCCAGATGTGCCATATGCGTGTTAATGAGAAGTACAGAGTCTGGCATGGAGCGTGCCATTTAGACGATGCCACCATGGCGCCGATAAATTACAATCATTTCGATGGTTATTTGCAGGGCCCATCTACACTTACTAAATACAAATCGGGCGAACATGTTCCCGGGTTAAACCATGGGGGCTGGCACGATGCAGGAGATTTTGATCTTCGGGTGGAGTCGCAGTCGGAAACTATTCACATGTTATCCTTGGCATATGAAGCTTTTAATATCAGTTATGATAATACAACTGTAGATCAATTAAATAGAGTTGTTGAGATTCATCAGCCGGACGGGAAGCCCGATATATTGCAACAGATAGAGCATGGCGCTTTGTCAATTGTGGGGGGATATCAATCTATGGGAAGGCTTTACCGAGGTATTATTTGTCCTGATTTGCGTCAATATGTTTTATTAGGTGATGCTGTGAACAACTCAGATAACAAAGTATTTGATTCAAAATCTGTATCGGGTAAGGTGTCTCCTATTGGGCTTCCCGGCGCTGCGGATGACAATTGGGTTTTTACAGAAAATAATCCCGGGCGCGAACTTTTGGTGGGAGCAGGATTGGCGGCAACATCCAGAACATTGAAAGGATTTAACGATACGTTGTCAGAGCAATGTTTGCAAATTGCAAAAGAACTCTGGGACAATACAAAAGAAGAAAATCCTTTGAACAGGGTCGATCTTGCAGTAGAGCTATTGATAGCAACAAAGGATAGAAAATATGCTGATTTCCTTGTATCTAAAAAGGACGATATTTGTAAAAATATAGAAAGAACAGGTTGGATTGTTGGACGATCACTTTTCCTTATCAACAATAAAGAATATGTGAATGCAGTAAAAGAAGCTGTTAAAACATATCGTCTTAAAGTGACATTACTGGAAAAGAAAACACCATACGGTTTACCTTATGAGCCGAATATATGGGGGGCAGGATGGGGCATTCAAAACTTCGGTGTGGAACAATATTATTTACATGTTAATTTTCCCGATGTTTTTCCTGATAAGTATATGTTTCATGCAATGAATTTTATCTTGGGTTGTCATCCGGGCTCGAATACATCTTCCTTTGTATCAGGCGTTGGGTCAAGGTCTTTAACAACTGCATATGGGTTCAACAGGGCAGACAGGTCTTACATCCCGGGAGGCAGTTGTTCCGGAACAGCCTTGATACGGCCGGATTTTCCTGAACTATTAGAATGGCCTTTTTTATGGCAACAAACAGAATATGTTATGGGAAGAGGCACAACCGATTTTCTATTTTTAATTTTTGCCGCAGATCATCTATTGAATAAATAAAGCTTTACATTAGACCAATTGTATAGATCTATATAAATGAAGAAGAAAGTAGATTCCATATTTACACATAAATTTTTCGTTCAAAGGTTAATCAAGCACTTATTATTTGCTGTCTTTTTAATAATTTTTTCACTTTTCATGGGCATGGCCGGCTATCATTATATTGATGACTTGAATTGGATAGATGCCTTGTTAAATGCATCTATGATATTAACAGGGATGGGACCGGTAGACCCAATGATTAATAATTCGGCTAAAGTGTTTGCATCTTTATATGCTATTTACAGTGGTGTGGCATTTCTGATAATATTTGCCGTTTTTTTTGCCCCTATTTTTCACCATTTATTGAAAAAGTTTAGACTTATGGATGATATATATGATGAATCTGGAGATTAATCAATAACTTTACACTTTAATAATAATTCATTAGAATTTAAATCATTAAAAGGAATGAAAAAGAAATTACTTATAGCAATTGCAGCTTACCTGATACTATGTCAGACAAGCCTTTTCGGGCAAAACAATATCGTTGAGAAATATGGTCAGCTTTCTGTAAAAGGAAATTATATGATGGGCCAATATGGCGATACAGTTCAGTTGAGAGGTATGTCCTTGTTCTGGAGCCAGTGGATGGGACAATACTATAACGAGGATGTTGTAAAATGGTTGAGAGATGATTGGAAATGTACTGTTGTAAGAGCAGCGATGGGAGTGCAGATGGGAGGATACATGGACAATCCGAATCAGGAAGAAGGAAAAGTAACAGCTGTGGTAGATGCAGCTATTAAATTCGGCATTTACGTAATCATTGATTATCATAGTCATGAAGCTCATAAAAATCCGGAGGCAGCGAAAAAATTCTTTACTGACATGGCTCAGAAATACGGCAAGTACCCGAATGTGCTTTACGAAATATATAATGAGCCCTTAGGTGTAGCCTGGTCAACAGTTCTTAAACCGTATTCGGACACTATTATAAAAACCATTCGTAAATATGACCCTGATAACATTATTATTTGCGGTACCAGACAATGGTCGCAATTAGTGAATGAAGCTGCGGCAGATCCTGTTAAAGATGTTAACACAATGTATTCCCTTCATTTTTATGCAGCTACTCATGGGAAATCGTTGAGAGATGAAGCAGAAAAAGCCATGAATCACGGGATCGCTCTTTTTGTCACGGAATACGGAACCTGTGATGCTTCAGGAAACAGTAATTTTGACACATTGAAGACAAGGGAATGGTATAATTTTATGGACAAATATAAAATCAGCCACTGCAACTGGTCTGTTGCTGATAAAGTAGAAACAGCCTCCATCTTAAACCCGGGAGCAAGTGCTCAAGGCGGTTGGACAGATGATGATCTTACGCCTTCAGGTAAGTTTGTTAAAAATGAAATAGTTTCGAAAAATAAAGCATTATTACCTAAAAAGACTCCTGAAAATAAATTGCCAAAAAAGAAAAAGAAATAGCGTACAAAAATTAATGTATGGGTAGTCCGGATAATGACGAATTAAACGCACTCGAAAATGAGATTGACGCATATTGGGAAAATCACTACACAAACAATAAACTCAAGTAGTGTCGTTTAAATCATATATTAACATTAGTTTTCATTTTTCCCCTGCAAAATCATCAAATGCTTTACCTGCAACACGTATAATATGGCTTTTAATAAATGCTGCACCTTCCAGTGCTCCATCTTCCTGATTCTTCAAGCTGTCTTCCCATTCAAGCACTGCCCATCCGGGATAATCATATTGCGTGAGCTTACTAAAAATAGCTTTAAAATTTACCTGGCCATCTCCTAAAGAACGGAATCTCCCTGGCCGGTCTATCCATTCCTGGTATCCGCCATATACTCCTGATCTGCCAGTAGGATTAAATTCTGCATCTTTTACATGAAACATTTTAATGTAGTCATGATAAATATCAATATAGTCCAGGTAATTGAGCTGTTGCAATAAAAAGTGACTGGGATCATACAGCATTTTTACTCTTTTATGGTTTTGAGTGGCGGAAAGAAAACGTTCAAAAGTAATTCCATCGTGAAGATCTTCGCCTGGATGAATTTCATAACAAAGGTCTGTTCCTGCTTCATCAAAAACATTCAGGATTGGGATCCATCGTTTGGCAAGTTCTTTAAATCCGTCTTGTACATCTTCCTTTTTTCTTTGCGGCCATGGATAAACAGTATGCCATAAAAGCGCCCCTGAGAATGTTGCATGTGCCGTAAGCCCCAGGTTCATACTTGCTTTTGCAGCATATTTTAGTTGTTGAACGGCCCATTCTGTTCTTGCAATAGAATTGTTCCGGAATTGTTCCGGAGCAAATGCATCAAATAGAACATCATAAACAGGATTCACAGCTATCAGTTGTCCTTGCAAATGGCTGGTAAGTTCTGTGATCTCAAGGCCTGAAGCCTGCACTGTTCCTTTAATCTCATCCGCATACGTTTTACTTTCTGCTGCTTTCTGCAGATCAATACATCGTTTATCCCACGATGGGATCTGTATCCCTTTAAAACCAAGAGAGGCGGCCCACTTACAGGTGTTATTCAAGGAATTAAACGGGGCTTCATCTGACAGGAACTGGGCAATAAATATAGCGGGACCTTTTATTGTTTGCATCTGTATATAAGTGTTTTTTGTTTGACAAAACTCCTCCCCCTGCATCTCAAAAAGAGATTTTTTATAACTTTATCCATTTCGAATTACTTTTACCTGATTCAATCACAGCTTCAATGAATCTCATTCCTCTAACGCCATCCGATACTGTAGGGAAATCGTAAAGAGAAGTATCGCCTTTTTCACCATTTAAATATGTTTTAATGGACAAAGAGAAATTGCGGTATATATTTGCAAGAGATTCAATATATCCTTCAGGATGTCCACCGGGCAAACGTATATGCGCCAGCGCTCTTTTTGAAAGATACTTATTTCCGGAACCTGTTCTAAGAATGTTCTTTGGCTCATCGGACATTTTTACAATAAGACTGTTAGGGTTTGATTGAAGCCATTCTATTCCTCCTGTTTCTCCATAAATTCGTATTTTCAATTCGTTCTCTTCGCCGCTGGCGATCTGGCTGGCAATGATGATTCCCTTAGCGCCATTTTCAAATCGAACCAGTATAGTTGCATCATCCTCCAATTGCCGGTCCTCTACAAAAGTATTTATGTCTGCAGAAAGTTCTTTTATTTTTAGTCCTGTAATATATTCAGCAAGATTTTCTGCATGTGTACCGATGTCTCCTACGCAACAACTTATTCCCGCTTGCTTTGGATCTGTCCTCCAAGCGGCTTGTTTTTGGCCCTCGCTTTCAATCTTTGAAGACAGCCAACCTTGTGGATATTCGGCAATGACTTTCCTTATTTTTCCAATTTTTCCTGACTTCACCAGTTCTTTGGCTTCCTTCACCATAGGATAACCCGTGTAGTTATGTGTAACACCAAAGATAAGACCTGTTTTATGAACAAGCTCTTCCAGCTTTTTTGCTTCGTCAGACGAAAAAGCAAGAGGCTTTTCACAAAGGACATGGAAGCCATTTTCAAGTGCGAGTTTGGAAGGAAGAAAATGCAGATGATTGGGTGTAACAACAGAAATAAAATCCATCCGTAAATCTTCCGGAAGGTTTTTCTCCTTTTGAATCATCTCTTCAAAAGAGCTGTAGACTCTGCTTTCATCCAGATATAAGGACTCCCCCGTTTGTTTTGACCGGGTAGCATCTCCGCTGAAAGCACCGCTCACCAGTTCTATTTCTCCGTCAAGCGCTGCTGCCATACGGTGAACAACGCCGATAAATCCACCGGTACTTCCACCTACCATTCCCATTCTTACTTTTCTATTCATTCGGAAAAAATTATATAATTGAAATGAGTTTGTAAAAAGGTAAATTTAATTTAATTTGCGCAAAGATAAATTTTCATATGTATATAATTTAGTTTTTATAAGGTCATATGGAATCGCATAAACTAGATTCATCCCTGTTGGTGTGTCGTTGCTTATGCTTATTTTATCGTATTCAAAATTATCTTTTTAATTAATGGAAAAACAATTCAATCCGCAAAGACTTTTTTTGGCAAGCCGTATTGCCCTGATCGCTACCGCTATGACCTTTGCTATCAGGGCGAATCTGATTGGTTTTCTTGGAAATGAATTCGCTATTTCTCCAAAAGAAATGGGAATTGTTTTCGGAACAGCTTTCTGGGGATTTACACTTTCTATGATTATTGGAGGGTATTTGTGCGATCTTATTGGAATGAAAAGATTATTGAAGGTAGCTTTTTTGGGTCATATACTTGGAATTATATTGACCATTTTTTCAGGCGGCTTTTGGACCTTGTTTATTTCTACTTTATTGGTGGGCATAGCCAATGGGATGGTCGAAGCTATATGCAATCCTTTGGTAGCCTCTCTTTATCCTAATCAGAAAACTAAAAAATTGAATCAATTTCATGTATGGTTTCCGGGTGGAATTGTATTGGGTGGACTTATAGCGTTCGGATTAGATAAAATGCATGCTGACTGGTATTGGCAACTGGCTTTTATTCTTGTTCCTACTCTAATTTACGGAATGTTGTTTTTTAATAGTACATTTCCTGTAACCGAAAGAGTGAGCTCGGGAGTGAGTACTTTGGATATGGTTAAAGAATGCAAACAACCGCTCTTTGTTTTTATGGTTTGTTGTATGTTGTTAACGGCAGCTACAGAATTGGGGACAAATCAATGGATCGCCGAACTACTGGGCAATGTGGGTGTTCCTTCGATTCTTTTGCTGGTATTTATTAATGGATTGATGGCATTGGGAAGATCCTTTGCAGGGGAAATAGAACATCGACTATCTCCTTCAGGAATGTTATTGTTCTCAGCTATTTTTTCAACCATCGGATTATTTATGCTTAGTCAGGCGGAAGGATATTGGAGCTTCGCTGCTGCTACTGTTTTTGCCATTGGTATTTGTTTCTTCTGGCCGACCATGCTGGGATTCGTTTCTGAGAAATTGCCAAAAACAGGGGCTCTTGGCCTGGCGATCATGGGAGGAGCGGGAATGCTTTCCGTATCCTTCATTTTGCCATTTATAGGAGATTTTTATAACGCACAAACGAAACTTCATCTGCCGGAAGGATATTCCGCTACAGAAATGCCTGAAATTTTAAAACAAGCAAAACTCTTGGGAGGAGCCGCTACGCTCAAATATGTTGCAATTCTCCCTGCACTGCTTTCGGTTGCCTTTGGTTTTCTTTTCTATTTTCAGAAAAAGAATACATCTTAATATTTACACAGAAAAAATTGTATAAAAATGAACAACAGACGCAAATTTATCAGGCAAATTTGTTTAGCAACAGGAGGATTAACCCTCGCTGGCGCTTTGCCCTCTTTTGCATTTTTAGCTGAAGCAGAAGCTAAATTTGATTTTAAAATTTCATTGTCCCAGTGGTCACTTCATAAAGCGTTTTTCAGTAAAAAATTCGATCCTTTGGATTTTCCCGTGATTGCTATAGGAAAGTACCAGATTGAAGCTGTTGAATATGTGAACCAGTTTTTTAAAGATAAAGCAGAAGATACAAACTGGCTGAAGCAGTTGAAGCAACGTTGCGAAGATAATGGTGTTAAAAGTGTGTTGATTATGATCGACGGAGAAGGCCCTCTTGCTGATAAAGATGCAACAGTACGAAAAAAAGCGGTGGAGAGTCATTATAAATGGGTGGACGCCGCTAAATTTTTAGGATGTCATTCCATCAGGGTTAACCTTCATGGGGATCTAACTGATAGCGAAGAAGTATGGCAGCAAGCATCTATTGACGGCCTGGGAAAATTGGTGGAATATGCAGCTAAAGCAGATATGAATGTTATTGTCGAAAATCACGGAGGACATTCTTGTAAAGGAAAGTTATTGATGAATATAATGAAACAAATAAATAATAAACACTGTGGTACCCTTCCTGATTTTGGTAATTTTTGTATAAGAAGAGAAAAAGGAGATCTATGGGAATCGCCTTGTGTGGAATGGTATGATCGTTATGTTGGAGTGGAGGAGATGCTTCCTTTTGCTAAAGGGGTTAGTGCAAAGAGTTATGATTTCGATGCTGAGGGAAACGAAACTTCTACAGACTTCCTGAAGATGTTGAAACTGGTAAAAAAATCAGCATACAGGGGTTACATAGCTGCAGAATATGAAGGCAACCGGTTGAGCGAAGATGAGGGAATACGGGCCACTAAAAAGTTATTGGAAAAGATCAGAAAAGAATTGGCCTGATCTAATCCCAAAGACTGTAACTTACAAAAGCAAAATGTTTGCTATCAGGCGACCATGAAGGCACATTGATCGTTCCCTGACCTCCGAAGAGTTTACAAAGTACTTTGATGTCACCTCCTTTAAGAGGCATCATCCTGATCATTACCTGTTTGTTTGCAGGATGGCCATCCACATCTTTTTGGTACGACAGGAAGACCAACCATTTTCCATCTGGTGACGGGTGCGCAAACCAATCGTTGTATTCATCGAAAGTCACCTGTTCCTGTCTGCTTCCATCTTTAAGCATTCTCCATATTTTCATTTTACCGGTTCTAACCGAATTGAAATATATGTATTTCCCGTCTGCTGTATAATCAGGACCATCATCCAATCCCGGAGAGTTTGTCAGTCTTTTTTCCTTGCCACCTTTTGCCGGAATGGTATAGACGTCAAATTCTCCTTTGCGTTCGGCACAGTAGGCAAGCATAGCTCCATCCGGCGACCAGCCATGCCAGTAAGAAGGACCATCAGGTGTTATTTGTCTTGGTGTTCCTCCTTTTATAGGAAGAATATAAATGATTGATTTTCCGGTTTCTTTTTCATGATGACTCACCACGAGTTCTCTATTATCGGGAGATATACCATGGTCATTATTACACTGGGTGGCAAAACCAGTATTAAGCAACTCCGGTTCTCCTCCGGAAGGAAGAGTCTTGTATATTTTTCCTTCACTGTTAAACAGTAAGAATTTCCCATCTCTTGACCAGTTCGGCGCTTCAAAGTGTCGTCGCGATGTATAAATCACTTTTCGTTCCCCTGATTCAATGGAATAGATTTCGAGTTTACCTTCTGTTTTCACTTGATCATTTTGAGCAAACACACAGGTGAATAAAGTAAAAGACAAAAATGTTAAATGGATTTTTGTATGCATCTCTGATATAATTATTCTATTTTAAAGACTCGATATGAATGAGGTTTGAGTTTAAAATTAAACACCATTTTTTTATGTCCTATTGATCTTCCCCTAAAGCCCATTCTAGGTTCACGGATGGTTCCTTCAAACGTTTCATTTGAAATTACATCACTCATTTTTGTAAATTGTTTTTCTGCAACAATTTTAAGAATTGAAAAATAATTTCATTATTTTAGTTTTTGAACCTCTGCACTTTCAGTGCAGAGTGGTTTAGTTTTTAGTCTTTCATTGTACAATTTTTTTCAAATATATATTTTTTATTTCAGCTTATATTAAAAATATTTTCTTCATGTATTTTTTTTCTCATTAATTTTAAAGGTTATCCGTTTAAAAAAACTGTTATTGGCTAAGGTATGTTTTTTAATAATGTCGCTTTTTGAAAAAAAGGGAGCCAGATGTAATTAATAATTCAAAAAAATAATCACCTCTAATTTGTGTTGCTGCTTACGATAACATTGATAAATTCGGTGGCGACTTAAGTTTGTGTTATACTCCTCAAAAAGCTTCTTTAACAATTGAATTTTGATCCGCATGCAAGTTCGCTAATTGCTTTTCTATTGCATCCATCATTGGAGGAGGCCCGCATAGATAAAATATTTTGTTTATTCCGCCACTGTTTGCTTTAATAAAATCTTTGGTGATTTGCCCGTTCGCGTACCCATGAGCTTTTTCATCAGATAAAATGTTGATGAAATTATTGCCTAATAATTTTTTAAATTCCTGTTCAAGTATTATATCAGCTTTTGTTTTATTGGCAAGAATGAGTTTGTTATTGCCTATTTTGTTTTTTGACTGAAGATACCTGAAGATGGAGATAAATGGAGTAACTCCTGCACCTCCGGCAATAAATACACCCTCGCCTTTGTAAGCGATTGCACCAAACACTTCATGCAAAATCAACTCATCATTCTTTTTAAGTTGCAGAAGCTCGTTGGTAATGCTCTTATGCGAAGGATATGTTTTAATGGTAAACTCAAGGTAATCATTGTCGGGAAGACAAGTGAAGGTGAAAGGTCTTTTTTCATCCTTCCAACCGTTTTTGTTTATGGAAACTTCAGTGGCTTGTCCCGGAGTGAAGATGTACTGCTGAGGTTTTTCAGTTACAATTTTCAGTACATCATGAGTGATTTTATCAACTGATTTTACTTTTACTATGTGTTGTTGCATGTCATTTAAATTTTATAAATAGAAATCTTCAATTTTATTTTGAAGCTCAATTACCGGTAACATAGTCTTCCCAAAGTTGACGCATATTTGTTTTGAGCGTAGCTGCACTTTCTGACGAAGTTATTTTTTTGCTTTCCATTTTCATTTGTCCCAATGAAGGACCGGAAATAAGTACTGCCATCGTCAATGCGATTGCAGAAAATAGTGTTGTTGCTTTTTTTATTTTATTTTGATTTTTAAATAGTTTGAATTATTGATTGATTATATAGTATGCTTTCTTTAAGGTTTTTCAAGAATGGCTTCGTATCAATTACAGAATACCTATTTTGTCGGCTGTAGGTTCCACTTCCATTGTCAATTCTTTTTGACCTGCATTGGTGAGTTCAACTTCACATGAGATGGTTATCTCCTCACTCACCATTAAGCCTCCGGCTTCTATGGCTGCGTTCCAAATTAGTCCCCAATCACTTCTGTTGATCTTTCCGGTAACTGTAAATCCGGCTTTTTCATTTCCCCAAGGGTCATTTATAATTCCTCCGAATTGTACATTTAATTTTACTTTGTTGGTAACACCTTTCATTGTCAATTCTCCCCACAATTCATGATCACCATCCTGATTTACTTTTCCAATGGTACTTGAAGTGAATGTTATTTGTTTATGGTTTTCTACATCAAAAAAATCAGCGCTTTTTAAATGCTCATCACGCTTGGCATCACCTGTAGTTATTGAAGAGGCCTCTATCCACAGATCAATTTCAGCAGTTGTAAAGTCTTTTAGCTTTGTATAGATACTTGCATCGAATGTTTTGAATGTGCCTTTAACATGCGCGATCATTAAGTGCTTTACTTTAAAAGCAATTTCACTGTGGACTTGGTCTATTGACCATTTTGTTTGGTTTGTCATGGTTTTAGTTATTAAATATTTATTGTTAGGATATGTAAATTAGTGTCTTGAAAAATAGTTTCTCACAAAGGCGTGTTGTTGGTTCTCTGTCATTTTATCCGTTTGTTTAATTTCAATTTTTGTTTTTTCAAAACGATGATCTGCTCTTAAAACATTGAATAGCTCAACTTTCGCATCAGTAGGGCCAAAGAGAATTACCTCTTCATAATTTTTAATAGCCTCACCCAAATTTTTGTAATATTCTGATTGTTGATGCTGCTCCATATTGTGCATCAGATTTTCACTCTTACTCAAACTAAATTCCTTTTTCTGGTGAGTAAATTCTGATGAAATGATCTTTGTTTCAATAGGATCTGCTGTAAATTCCATTAAATGAGCGCTTGAATGATCCATCCAAATGCCTAAATTTTTTGCTATTGTCATGGTGTTTCTTTATTGGTTTTCGGACTATTTGACGTTTTTAACTGTTAAATCTTTAAATGCTTTACCCAGCTCATCCATATCGTGATTAAATTCAATTTTGAATTTTTCCCATTTCTCTTTTCCTTCTACTTTGTAATCATCTAATTTCTTTTTCATGTCACTATTTTTTTGTTCCAGTTTAGCTATTCTCTTTTTGTAATCGGCTTTGGCTTCTTTTTTTTCATGTTTTATTCTTGCTTTCAACTCAACGATGCTTTGGTCGTTAGCTGCAATTTTGTCTGCCGTTTCTTTCCTGTAATTTTCAATATCCTTCAGGTATTCTTCGTTGGCTTTATCTAAATCCTTATTTGCCTCTTTAACATTATTTTGTGCATTTTCTACCTTTTCGGAAGAGGTATTACAGCTTGTTAAGATTGCACCTGTTATAAATACAGATGCTGACAGTGCTAAAATTGTTTTTTTCATTTTTAATTGGTTTTAATTTATGGTTTTTACGGAAAGAACAAAAAATTATGCCAGTTTATTCAGACACTATTTTCAATGCTTAAAAGAACTCTGATATTAACAGGGACAATTTATTAATTCGTTTATCGGGGCAAATTTATAACCAAGAGATATTTCTTTGTGGCTAAAATTCCTCAAAGGACAAAACGCTAATTGAAAACATAAGATGGGGGCTTGACTCGTTGAAAGACATCTCACTTAAATCAAATATTGCTGAAGATAGCCTTCTAAATATCCCGCCTCCGTGATATTGAACCTGTAAGCAATATACATATCCGACCGAATAAGATAACAACCGCTATTCCCGGCTGGTCGATTTTAAGTCAGACTTTTAAAATATAACGAATATATTTGCAATAAATAATGCAACAGAATGCTTAAAGAAAAAATTAACCGAATCAGATTTGACAGGAATGAATTCTCCGGATCCTTTGGTGATATAGGTACAAGTTTTCCTTTGATCATAGGTTTGATTTTGGTTTGTAAACTGGATGTTACAAGTACCATGGTCATGTTTGGCATTATGCAGATATTCACGGGCTTGGTATACGGAATTCCTATGTCTGTTCAGCCTTTAAAGGCCATGGCTGTTTTAATGATTTCACAGAAATTAACAGGTAACATTCTTTATGGAGCCGGGCTGGCTATAGGGATAACCATGTTGTTTCTTACATTAACCGGCCTCTTGAATTGGTTAGTAAAAATTATTCCTATTGGTGTAATCAGAGGCATACAATTCGGACTGGGCTTGTCTTTAGCCAACCTCGCATTGAAAGATTATATTCAGTCAGACGGCTACTTTGGATACGTATTGGCTTTCATAGGTTTTGTAATCACCTTAGTACTCTTAGGAAACAGGAAATTTCCCTCCGCTTTAATCCTCATGTTTCTGGCGGTTTGTTATGCAGCCATTTTTAAAATAAATATTTCAACAATAAGTGACGGTTTAAGTTTCCACCTTCCCTCCTTCCGAATCTCTTCTCAGAGTGATATATGGCAAGGATTTATATTGCTGGCGTTGCCACAGATTGCCTTATCAATTTCCAATTCGGTAGTGGCAACACAACAAACTGTTAAGGATCTTTTTCCTGAAAAAGAATTAACTGTTAAGAAAATTGGTTTTACCTATTCACTTATGAATATTGTGAATTCCTTTTTTGGAGGAATCCCTACTTGTCACGGGTCCGGAGGAATTGCAGGACATTATACCTTTGGTGCCAGAACGGGAGGATCTGTTATCATTTACGGTTCAATGTGTATTGTAATTGGTTTGTTTTTTAGTACTGTTTTCGAGGAAATAGTAAAAATTTTCCCACTTCCAGTTCTGGGGATAATTCTGTTATTTGAAAGTCTTGCCTTGATGTCTTTTATCAGAAGCGTCAGTAGTTCTAAAATGGATCTTTTTATTGCTTTGGTTGTAGCATTGATATGTGTCGGTTTACCTCATGGATATGTAATTGGATTAGTATTGGGAACTACAATAACTTATCTGACCAGAAAAAAGTTTTTAATGAAGTATTTTGACGAGTAGCGTTTTTTAACACAGAAAGCACAGAGTTTAATAAAAAATTTCTTTATGTTTCAAATGAAGGGTGTTTATTTCTAAACTAGGCAATGATGCCGACGTAAAAACCGGTAAAGAACATCGCCGGAAATAAGATGCACAAAGTATCAATTTATAAAAATAAAAATTAAAGAAAACCATTCTTCAGGATTGTACTTAACCATAAAATTATCTTGAAAATTGAAGGTACAAGATAAGGCGATTTGATGAAATCGATCTTAAAACAGGAAAAAACAGCAATGATACATTTGTAAATAGGTAATTAAACGTCAATTTTAATATTTATTTTACTCTGTTAATCAGTTATTTATAATAATTATATAGACTTAATCTTTAATTTAAACAGGTTTAATATTTCGATTGTTTTCCAAAAGAAAGACATAACTAATTACAATTGTAACTAATTATTTATTTTTTTACTTTCATTGACAACAGTATATTTAAAAACAATTCTATTACATTTGTAATTCAAATATTCACAAATGGAATCACTAACAGATAGAATAAAAAAGTTGTTAACAGATTACAATCTTTCACCGGCTAAGTTTGGCGACGAGATAGATGTACAAAGGTCCACTATCTCACATATTTTATCAGGGAGAAATAAGCCTAGTTTGGAAATCGTTCAAAAAATAGTGAAGCGCTACCAGGAAATAGATTTGTATTGGTTATTAAATGGAGAGCCTAATAAAAAATCTCAAAAAACAGAAAATAAAACTGTTAATCAACAATTTACAAAAGAAGAAAGTGCTAATCCTAGTGATTTACCAAAGGATGATACAAATGTAACATCTACTCTTTCGTTATCAAAAAAACCTACGTTACCAGCAATCGAAGTAATATCTAAAAAAGAGATTGAAAAAATAATAATTATGTATTCCGATCAAACTTTTTCTGTTCATCTTCCCGAGAAAAATTAACCTTTCCTCCTACCCTTTTTGTGGGGAACATACCAACAGAAAATATATTATTCTGAAAATTTATCCATGACTTCCTCGCTAAGACCTGTATTAGAATATCCTCCATCATGAAATAGATTCTGCATCGTCACCATTTTAGTTAAATCAGAAAAGAGCGTAATGCAATAATCGGCACACGTTTCGGCACTCGCATTGCCTAGTGGAGAAACCATATCAGCATAATTATAAAAATCTTCAAATCCTTTAATACCAATACCGGCTCTTGTTTTAGTAGGAGATTGTGAAATGGTGTTGATCCGTACTTTTTTAGCTTTTCCATAATGATAACCAAAGCTTCTCGCAATAGATTCCAACATCGCTTTGGCTTCCGCCATGTCATTGTAAAACGGATAAGTTCTTTGGGCTGCGATATAGGACAAGGCAACCACAGAACCCCATTCACTTATAGCATCTAATTTTTTTGCAACACTTAACATTTTATGCAACGACATCGCCGACACATCAATACTTTTATGGTAAAAATCGTAACTCAAATCTGTATAATGCAAACCTTTTCTTACGTTAGGAGACATCCCGATAGAATGCAACACAAAATCAATTTTTCCACCCAATATTTCTGTCGACTGGTTAAACAAGTTGGTAAGTTCCTCAACGGAAGTAGCATCAGCAGAGATGACTTGCGAGTTTGTAGCTTTAGCAAGATGATTTATTTCACCCATCCGCATGGCTATCGGCGCATTGGTTAAAGTAAATATAGCTCCTTCTTCATGTGCTTTTTCTGCCACTTTCCATGCTATAGAGTTAACATCTAATGCCCCTGAAATAATGCCTCTTTTTCCTTTCAGTAAGTTATAAGCCATTGCTGGGTTTTTAAAATTGGTTAAGAATTTAATGCGCCAAATATAGGAATATTTGTTTTAACTTAACTTAATAATCATGGATGAAATGATACCGAAGATTACACAGATTTTCACAGATAGAAAAAAGACTAAATTATTTCTTTAATTCTGTGTTCATCTGTGTAATCTGTGGTGAATACTTTTCCAATGATTTCGTATCTTTGCCGTTTATCCAATTCCATGAATTTTCAAATAACTTCAGACTTCAAGCCTACCGGAGATCAGCCGAAGGCTATTGAACAACTTGTAAAAGGCGTTAATAATGGAGATCCGGCTCAAACACTTTTAGGAGTAACGGGCTCAGGAAAAACCTTTACCATAGCCAATGTTATTCAAGAAGTACAAAGGCCGACACTTATTCTTAGCCACAACAAAACGCTGGCAGCTCAACTATATGGCGAGTTCAAACAATTCTTCCCTCAAAATGCTGTTGAATATTTTGTTTCTTATTATGATTATTATCAACCTGAAGCTTATCTGCCAAGCAGCAATACTTATATAGAAAAAGATCTTTCCATCAATGAAGAGATCGAAAAATTAAGGCTGAGCACCACCTCTGCCCTGCTTTCAGGAAGGCGCGATATTATTGTTGTTTCCTCCGTTTCTTGCATATACGGTATTGGTAACCCCGCCGACTTCACCACCAATATTATCCGGATTAAGTCTGGTGAAAAACTGAGCCGCAATGCTTTTTTGCATCGCCTGGTAACTAGTTTGTATTCTCGTTCCGATATAGAATTCAGCCGTGGAAAGTTCCGTGTAAAAGGTGATACTGTTGATGTCTTTCTGGCTTATGCGGATTATGGTTATCGTATTTCCTTCTTTGGTGATGAGGTGGAAGAACTGGAATCATTCGAACCTTCCACCGGTCGCCGTATAGAACACATGGACGACATCATTATCTACCCTGCCAATATATTCGTTACCAATCCGGCAAAACAACTGGATGCCATCTGGCAAATTCAGGAAGACATGGTGAAACAAGTCGCCTATTTAAAATCAAATGAGCAACATCTGGAAGCTAAACGATTGGAAGATCGCGTCACCTATGATTTGGAAATGATCCGTGAACTGGGCTATTGTTCAGGCATTGAAAACTATTCGAGATATTTCGATGGAAGACCTGCAGGCTCCCGCCCCTTCTGCCTTATGGATTATTTTCCGGAAGATTTTTTAATGGTCGTGGATGAAAGCCACGTAACCGTATCTCAGATTGGCGCTATGTATGGTGGCGACAGATCAAGGAAACTGAATCTGGTGGAATATGGATTCCGCCTACCTGCTGCCATGGACAACCGCCCGTTAAAATTTGATGAATTTGAAACGCTTGTCAAACAGGTTATTTTTGTAAGCGCCACTCCGGCTGATTATGAATTGAATAAAAGCGGCGGTGTTATTGTAGAACAAGTAATTCGTCCTACCGGATTGTTAGAGCCGGTTATCGAAGTTCGTCCAAGTGTAAACCAGGTAGATGACTTACTGGATGAAATTGAAAAAACGATTAAAAAAAATGAACGAGTGTTGGTAACCACCCTTACCAAACGCATGGCAGAGGAGCTGGCTAAATATTTAACTCGCCTAAGCATCAAATGCCGCTACATCCATTCTGATGTTGACACTTTAGAACGTGTAGAAATCCTGAGGGATCTGCGTCTTGGAATATTTGATGTGCTGATAGGAATCAATCTATTGAGAGAAGGGTTGGATCTACCCGAAGTTTCTTTAGTGGCTATTTTAGATGCTGATAAAGAAGGCTTTCTTCGTTCCAACAGATCTCTTACGCAAACCGCCGGAAGAGCGGCGCGTAACATCAACGGTAAGGTAATTATGTATGCGGATAAAATGACAAAGTCTATGCAAAGCACGATAGATGAAACCAATCGCCGTAGGGAAATACAATTAAAATATAACGAAGATAACAATATCACTCCGACAGCCATTACGAAATCGAAAGAGTCCATTATGGGTCAGACCAAGGTGGCAGACTCTATGCATTCGTCAGCAGCCAAAGCTTATGTTGAGAAAGAAGAACTAACCATTGCTGCCGATCCTGTTGTACAATACATGAATAAAGAGCAATTGGAAAAAGCTATTGCAACAACCAAGAAAGCGATGGACAGGGCATCTAAAGACCAGGATTTTATGGAAGCCGCGCGTTTGAGGGATGAATATTTTGCTTTTCAAAAATTAGTACTTGAAAAAACAGAATAAAAAAAAGACGGGCAGAAGGCTAATTTAATCTATTTTAGGAATATAATCACAAGCCGGTACTTTTCCTGAATCATAATGTCCTCCTACTGAATCGGTGTAACACCTTAATGGTCCAATGGAAAATTCAACAGCCATCTGATTGCAATTTTGTTGCGGAAACATATACTTTAATCCTCCAATAGTTGGTATTATTTTTTGACTGAAATTCCAATCTGAATTAGTGGAATTTTTAGCCTTAACCCAAATGTATTTTAATGATTTCTTATTTATTAAAGTATATCCTACGCTATCTATCTTTACCACACTTGTGCTATCACAACCCGGAATATTTCCTGCAATTTTCCAGGAAGTTCTGGCCTTGGCATCGAAATCATACAACTTATAAAACTTCCCGTACCTAAAATAATACACCTTCTTCGCCGTCGAATAAGTATATTCTAAACCCATGTCGTGCGTCTCTATTTCCGTGGAACCAACGCGCCGGAAAAAGAGTGTCTTTTTCAAAGTTTTACATATATGAGATCCAATCAATGTATCTCCAACATATTTGATTTTTACAAAGCCATCCGATCCATAAATTGACACAGAGTAATACCATGTAGCCCCTTTTGGAGCCCACTGTTGAGCATATCCTTGCGTAGAAATACATATAAAAAAGATCGAAAGAAAACAACTATTTTTAATTTGTTTTGTCATGATATTATGAAGCTCATTTTATACTTCCCAAAAAAAATTTATTTGTTAAATTGATATCCTATCGAAACTTTTAGTATTCCTGTTCCATGAATATAATAATCTTCCGATTTGTTTTTATAAAGAATATCTGATTGTAAATTGGCATAATGGAATACATAGCCAAGGCCAAAATCCTGATTAAAATAAAACCCTTTAAACGCAAACCACTTAAAACCGAATCCGATCAAAAATTCTTTAGCTGAAGTTTCTGCAGAGAAGTGTTCACTTTTCGTAGATGGATAAAATAAAATTTGGCCATCATCCATGTAACGAAAATAATTAAATCCTAACCAAGTATAAAATACTAGTTTATCCTCTCTTTTTGCTGTCCTGTATTTCATCGCAAATGAAAGCCCCGAAAGAACAGTACCTGAAGCGTCATCCCATAAACTTGAAGGATACATTCTGGTTTTTAATTTAGAAGAAAAGACAGGTCCTAACTCAAATTCAATTTTTTTATAATTTAATGCAAAACCCGGACTATATGAAAAAGATTGTGATCCTCTTGATATAAACGATGAAACACTCACACCTTTTACCATTTTGTTTTTTAATGAATCTTGCTGGGCAAATGAATTCATAGAAAAAAACAAAAGGAGAGCTATTAAAAATGCCCTACACGTAAATCTATCCATTTATCTTTCTCATATTAAACCCAATTCCTAAACGGAAAATTAGTAATGGATACCACCCTGACCGCGTATAATCCCATAGTTGAGGCATAGTATGGTGAACAGACTGGTAATTATATCCAACACCAAACCCTATATTGTGACTTAAATACATGTACTTTAAAAACTTGACTCTTACACCATAACCCACTGTTTGAATTAGACCCTCATTTTTTGAAGAAAAAGTATTTAAAGGAGAAAAATCATCATTCATGTCCTTTACTGAATGACTCTGATAAGATATTTCATATTGCACATTTAAATCTGTGTGTTTACGCATGCGATTAGGATAGAACTTATAGATAGCGTTTACTCCGTTTATTTTATACCCATCAAACACATATGGTCCTGGAGTAAAGTATCCTGGGTAATATACGGGACCAAAAAAAATACCTATCAGCACCTCGTTTTTATTATAAAAAAGGGAGAGAGCTGGATTCAAAGCCCAATCACCTTTTATAAGTAAGGGTAAAGAAATGTTAATTCCATAATTAAATTTTAATGAATCTTTTTGTGCTTTTGCATGAAAAGAAAGCGTAATAAAAAGGAATAAGGCAATGAGTATTTTCCTCATTAAATTTAGTTCAATGTAATTGTTAGAGCTTTTATTTTGACGAATGTAATTATAAATATTTGATTGCAATATTTATAATCGAAGTGGTTGGAAAAACAAGTATTTATACCGGTACTTGGTTCAAACAAAAAAGGATATACTTTTTAAAAGCATATCCTTTTTTTGCAAATACTAAATTTATCCTTAATACGAATTAATCTTCAACTTCTTCATCGTATCATCTTTCAGAACATCCAAAGCCTTTCTATAAGAGTCGTTCAACTCATTGATGATCTCGAAGAAATTGTCTATTTTCCAAAGGTCACGGGCAATTAAGGCTTTTATTTGTACCCTGATAGTTTGATTGGCTCTTTCAAAACCTTTTTCATCCCGCTTAATTCCCTCTTTATCGGCCGCAGCCATCAAGTCAGCTATCATTGCATCATCCACAACGAAAGTAGATTTAAACGTTTCAAAATCAGGATATTTTTTTGATAATTCCCCTCGTTTTTTATCCACAAAAGATAAGGAATATTGATTAATAACACCCTTCCTTATCAGTTCACTAAAATAGTGGGAGCTTTTTGTTGTGTCAAGAGGAATAAAGATATCAGGCATAATACCACCACCACCATAAACCACTCTTTTGTTGGGTGTATAAAACTTAAGTGAGTCCGGTAATTTAATGCTGTCCTGATTCATAAACTCTCCGTGTTTAAAGCGGTTATTCAAATCAGACATGTAACTTTCCAATCCGTCTTTATATGATTTTTGAATGGATCTTCCAACGGGCGTATAATATCGGGCAATAGTTAAACGGATGGCAGCACCATCAGGCAATGGCATTTGGTTTTGAACCAGACCTTTGCCAAATGTTCTTCTTCCGATGATAAGCCCCCTGTCCCAATCCTGTATCGCTCCTGATACTATCTCACTGGCTGATGCCGATCCTTCGTCAACCAGAACGACCAATTTACCTTTTTCAAATTCTCCTTTAGAGGTAGCCACATACGTCTTCTTAGGCGACTTGATTCCTTCGGTATAAACAATTAGCTTATTGGCTCCCAGAAATTCATCTGCCAGTTCAAATGCCATGTTTAAATATCCACCGCCGTTATCGTCCAAATCCAGGATCAGATCTTTGGCGCCACTTAATTTTAATTTACGCAATGCTTCGCTGAATTCATCCATGGTTGTTTGTGCAAACCTGTTCACCTTAATATAGCCTACAGTGGGTGTTGCCATATATGACGCATCAATACTAAACAATGGAATTTTATCTCTCACAATGGTGTATTCAATAAGTTCTTTCGTTCCTTTTCTAAAAATACTTACGTTTACTTTGGTTCCTTTCGCTCCTCTTAGTTTCTTTATTACATCATCATTTTTAATTTTTATACCGGCTACATTCTGCCCGTCAATTTTTACAATTTTATCTCCTGATTGTATCCCGAGTTTTTCCGACGGACCACCGGAGATAGGAGAAATAACAGTAATGGTATCGAACAATACATTAAATTGAATTCCCACACCTTCAAAATTACCAACCAACGGTTCGTTCATCTCCTTTAATTCACTTTTAGAAATGTAAACTGAATGCGGATCCAAATTCTCCAACATACCGATAATAGCATCTTCCACCAGCTTTTCCTGCTTTACGGAATCCACATAAAAATAATCTATCATCTGGATGGCAGCGCCAATCTTTTCAACAGATTTATCTATTTGATTTATTTGCGCATTAGAAAAAAGAGGAAATAAAGAGAATAAAAGGGCAAGACGAAGTGAAGCTTCTTTCATATTCAACAGATTATTTTTTAATCAACAAAGAAAGGTATAATTTTCAATTAAGATTGTCTTTTTAACAATAATTAACGGCACAAAATAAATTTTTCGATTAGTTTAATCAGAGGAGTATTCTTATCTTAAGAACAAATTATTCAAAAACAGCAAATATGAATTCAAAATCCATACCGTCATTATAATTTTTTGTTTCCATTTCTTGATAAGAATTTTATTATTTTTGCGAATGTCTGAAAGAACATATGTCAATAATTAGTACCCAAATAAATGTCGAAGAAACAACAGGTAGACAGTGAGCTAAGCAGCAAGGAATTGTCATTTGAAGAGTTCAAAAAAGAAGTTTTAAATGATTACAGAATAGCTGTTATAAGCAGGCAGGCAAGCCTCTTGGGTAGAAAAGAAGTTTTAAGAGGCAAAGCTAAATTCGGCATTTTCGGTGACGGAAAAGAAATAGCCCAGATAGCCATGGCTAAAGCCTTTAAGAACGGCGACTGGCGTTCCGGGTATTACCGGGATCAAACGTTTATGCTGGCTATTGGAGAAACAACTATTCAGCAATTTTTCGCGCAGCTATATGCACATCCTGATGAACTAGCGGAGCCTTGCTCTGCCGGTCGTTCCATGAATGGTCACTTTGCATCAAGAAGTTTGAACAGAGATGGAACATGGAAAAATTTGACCACGATGAAAAACTCATCGGCAGACATTGCTCCAACAGGAGCCCAGATGCCTCGACTGGTTGGGCTTGCACTGGCTTCCAAATTTTATAGAACGAATAAAGATCTGCAAGCCTTCACTAATTTCTCCATCAATGGTAACGAAGTAGCCTTTGGTACCATAGGCGATGCGAGTACATCGGAAGGCATTTTTTTAGAAGCCATTAATGCTGCAGGAGTATTGCAGATACCTATGGCTATTTCTGTCTGGGATGATGGTTATGGTATCTCTGTTTCTTCTAAATTGCAAACAACAAAGCAATGTATTTCTGAAGCTTTAAAGGGTTTTGAGAGAAACGAAAAAGGCGAAGGCCTATTAATTTATAAGGGAAAAGGCTGGGATTATTGCGGACTGAACGAGATGTACGAAAAAGGTATTGCAGAATGCAGACAACATCATATTCCCGTACTATTTCACATACAGGAAATGACCCAACCTCTAGGTCATTCCACTTCAGGATCACACGAACGGTATAAGACGAAAGATCGCTTAGGCTGGGAAGCCGAATACGATTGTATTAAAAAAATGCGCGAATGGATTATAGCTTCTGCTATTTCCAAAGCAAAAGAGTTGGATGCTATAGATACTGAAGCCATCAAGCATGTAAAAGAATCGATGCAACATGCGTGGGAGGAATACTGCAAACCTATTAAAAAAGAAATGGATGAGGTGCTGGCGATTTTTGATGAAATAGCCGCTCAAAGCAGAAGCACCGGATTTATTCATAAAATAAGAGCCGACCTCGCTATCACTATTGATCCTGTCCGAAGAGATATTATTTCCCACATCAAAAAAGTTTTACGACTGATCCGTAAGGAAAATATGCCTGCAAAATATAAATTACTTGAATGGGATAAACAATCAGCAAGTGACAACAAAGATCGGTACAATTCCCACCTGTACTGCGAAACAGACAAGAAGGCCATTGCAGTAAAAGGTGTCTCCCCTATCTACAAAGAGGATTCTGCATTAGTGGATGGAAGAGAAATATTGCTGGCTAATTTTGATTACATTTTAAAAAACGATTTAAGAGTTCTTGCCTTTGGTGAAGACGTTGGTAAGATCGGTGGTGTTAACCAGACATACGTGGGCCTGCAAGAAAAATATGGCGTTTTAAGAGTCTTTGATACAGGCATCCGTGAAGCTACGATTATGGGTCAAGCCATAGGGATGGCATTAAGAGGACTGCGCCCCATCGCCGAGATTCAGTACTTGGATTATTTTGGCTATGCCCTCCAGATATTAAGCGATGACCTGGCCAGCTTACAATACAGAACCAAAGGTGGTCAGACAGCGCCCGTAATTATCAGCACTCGTGGGCATCGTTTAGAAGGCATGTTTCATGCAGGCTCACCTTTAGGAATGATCATAAATGGCATCCGGGGCATTTATGTAATAACTCCGCGCAACATGACGCAGGCTGCCGGTTTCTACAATACTATGCTTGCCGCAGATGATCCTGCTTTAATCATTGAGCCCTTAAACGGCTATCGTGTTAAAGAAAAATTACCGACCAATATCGGAGAGTTTCGCATTCCATTAGGCGTACCCGAAATTATATCTGAAGGTACTGATGTTACTATTGTCACTTACGGCTCGTGTTGCAGAATTGCAATGGAAGCTGTAAGACAATTACGGGAAATGGAAATTTCGTGCGAGGTAATAGATGTGCAAACTCTTTTACCTTTCGATTTAAACCATTCGATTGTTGAATCCTTAAAGAAAACCAATAAGATCCTGTTTTTAGATGAAGATGTACCGGGCGGAGCAAGCACCTTTATGATGCAAAAAGTATTGGAAGAACAGAACGGTTATTTTTATCTGGATGCACTTCCAAAAACATTAACTGCAAAAGAACATCGCACGGCTTACGGCTCCGATGGAGATTATTTCTCAAAGCCTTCTATTGAAGACGTATTTGATACCATTTACAAGATGATGTGCGAGGCTGATCCTGTTAAGTATCCTTCTATTTATTAGTGATTTGTTTATATATTGATATTGGTATAATAGCAAAAAATAGTTGGTAAAT
>OLLH01000006.1_pt1 | contig 33312 bp, 28 predicted proteins | sample 1604451 | NCBI WGS metagenome assembly OLLH01 (sample SAMEA104055714, study PRJEB20765) | soil metagenome | isolation source: soil
TCTTTAGATTTTGTCCGCGCAGTATCTTCCGCTTCCTGGCATTTTTTATTTGTACATGAACATATGATCAATATTGACCAAGAGAAGAATACTATTTTACTTAGCATCTAAAATGAAATTTTATAGTATTCTTATCAAGTCAATATGAAAGGATAGATTTTTAAATTAATATTTTTTATAGTGAATAAAAGTTTTGGGAGTTAACGAAAACCCTTTGACAGACGAACTATAAGGATATAAAAATAAGGTATCACCACTAAGTAAATATTTATAAGCCGGGTTATTTTCCATTGGTGCCTGATCCGAACAATATGTTGTTGCAATTATATTATTATTTGATTGCCATACTTCCGCCCATGTATTGATTTCTTTGGTTATGGATGCGATATTAAAATCGCCATTAGGTTTAAAGCTATAGAATCCGGAATCCTTTCCATTATTATTTTTAATCAGATCGTCCGTATAACGCCAAATATACATCAAATTGGCATCTTTAGATTTTGTCCGCGCAGTATCTTCCGCTTCCTTGCATTTTTTATTTGTACATGAAGATATGATCAATATTGACCAGAAGAAGAATACTATTTTACTTAGCATAATAAAAAATATTAAAAGTTTATACAATTTAATTTAGAGTATTGTCAATAATACGCACTCTGTCTGACAAATATACACCTGCAGGAAAAATTGTTGGTTTATAAAAATCTCCAATATTTACACCTGCTGATTGTTTAGCACACCACCACGCAGTAGTACTGCAAATAAATCTGCCGGGAGCTGCCCATTTTGCAACAAGTACTTCGGCTGCATTACAGTAGGGTTTTCCATAAATTCCTAAAGCCTGATTATACAATGCGTTGTTGTCTACATCTCTTGCCTCTTGCACATAGTAAGGTGTTTTTATAGTTATCCATGCAATTTTTATATAATTATATTTAGTTATCCACTTTATATCAAACACCTGACCCACGAATGCCAATCCATGTTTATCACACCATGATTCTTTGATTAGCTCTTTGTGCATTCCTTTTTCAGAATCTGTACCTAAGGTTAAGTTGTCCTCATCGTTAATAGTGCCTGGCACTTCCCATGCGTTTTTACTCATAACAGCTACATGCCCTACATCATACCAAAGTTTATTTGGATAAAAAACTATGGGATTAGAAGTTTCCCATCCTCCGGGAAGTGCAATAAGCAAGCGGCCCGGGCTTACAGAAGACCGGATGCGGTCTACAAACGTTTGTGGTGATAAAGTAATTGGAGCAATTAATAAAAGCGAAGACGACATCAAGCCATTGGCAATTACTGTTGCCCAAAAAGTATCATCAGTCGACAATGTTTTAAAACTTGAAAATGTTTGTCCTTGCATTTCTTGCTTTTTCTTTTCGTTCAAATCCATTATACGACGAACTTTCCAATAAGGATCCTCCGTTTCAAAGGCAATGGATTTATTGCTCGTGCCAAAGGCTTGCTTAAATGCTTCATTGCGCTCACTAATTAAACCCAGAGAATTCTGACTTGTGTCCACCTTTAATTTATTACTCAGATCATTGGCTTCTATGATTGCCCAGGTATCCAAAAATTCTGTTCTTTCTTCCTTACTAATTTCAAAGATAGATCTTTCCACATTGTTGGAATCCAGAATTGTAAATTCTGCCAATTTAGACAGTAAAGCATTCGCTGTATCTCCATCTGTAGAACTGTTTGTTTTCTGGTTGTAACCAGGATGCTCAGCATACCAATCGGCAATGTATGCAATGTTTTTATAATACTCCATTGCTTCCGGTAAAATGGAAGCCTGATTAATATCCTTCTTTTCTGTAACCGTCACAGGCGTTGACGCATTACTGGAATTAGAAAAGTTGTGGTCTTCTTTTTTGCAGCCAAACAAAACTGTTAAGGCTAAAATCGGTAACAATAATTTTTTCATTTGTTTTAATTTTTAAATGTTAGGAAGATTAATTCGAAAAGGACATTTTTTAGAAAAGTGAAAAATTCACATTAGAAAAATGCGAAAGTAAATCTTATTTTTAATTGTACACAAAAAACTTCATTTACACTGTAAATTCAGTATAAATACATGGATTCGATGAGTATTTTTTTCAAAAAAGCAAGTATAATTTACTACTTCTTTTCTTTTTTGCTTCTCCAAAAAAGAAACAAAAAAGAATTACTTGAACATAATTAAATTTTCACCTTTTTAAAAGTAGTATACAACTCTTTCAAATCTTTATCATCAATTTGTTTTCTGCTGTCGGCCATTACCAAAAAATTTGTGTACAGCTCATCCAGATCAGCTTTAGAGGTATCGTATGACAAGCAATCCAACCTATGTTTCAAAGCTGCCCTGCCACTGCGTGCTGTAAGAATAATTGAGGAGGAGTCAACACCTACATCGGCTGGATCTATTACTTCATAATTTTCTCTGTGTTTAAGGAAACCATCCTGATGAATTCCGGAAGAATGTGCAAAAGCATTCTGTCCGACTATAGCCTTGTTTGCCTGAACCGGCATTCTCATTAATTTCGATACCAGTTGGCTGACCGGATAAATCTTTTGAGTATTTATTTTGTTATGCAGGCCAATCTCTTTGTGGCTTTTCATAATCATCACCACTTCTTCTAAAGAGGTATTTCCTGCTCTTTCACCAATTCCATTGATGGTACATTCTATCTGTCTGGCTCCATTGGTTACACCCGCAATTGAATTGGCGGTAGCTAAACCTAAGTCGTTATGGCAATGCACCGAGATGATGGCTTTGTCGATGTTTTTAACATGGTCGTATAAGTATTTAATCTTGGCTCCAAAATCCCAGGGTAAACAATAACCTGTAGTATCAGGGATGTTAACGACTGTTGCTCCTGCTGCAATTACTGCTTCCACCATTTGTGCAAGGAAGACGAGGTCTGCACGACCGGCATCTTCTGCGTAAAACTCAATATCTTCCACAAATTGTTTGGCGTATTTCACAGCCCAGACACCACGTTCAAGAACTTCTGCACGGGTAGATTTGAACTTATATTCTATGTGCATATCCGAACTGCCTATCCCTGTATGGATTCTTTTTCTTTTGGCAAATTTCAGGGCTTCTACAGCACAATCAATATCTTCTTTTACTGCTCGTGTCAAAGCACATATTACAGGTTCAGAAACAGCCTGTGATATGGCTATTACAGATTTAAAATCTCCCGGACTCGAAATAGGAAACCCTGCCTCAATGATATCAACGCCTAATTCTTCCAGCGCTTTTGCAACTTCAACTTTTTCATTTGTGTCTAACTGGCAACCGGGCACCTGTTCACCATCTCTTAAGGTAGTATCGAAAATATAGACTTTATCATTCATATAATTTTATTTTTATTCTTTAATAGATTTCAAAAATAGTGTATAAGATAGGGATATGGAAATAAAAAAATAGTAATTTTACGACACCCAAATGTTATTATTATCTTTAATGGGATTAATTTTACTTGATTAAAATGAGTTCATGTAGGTTATTTAGCTTAACGAAATGTCTGCGTGGCCCTTCAGATCAGGATGATAATCTGCTAACACAAGTGGTGCTTGTCATATTGAGCTTGTCGAAATATCTGCGATGGCAGTAGTTCATTAAAAAAACAGGAATACTATATTATCACATTCAAAAAAATTAAAATAAATACGATGGCCAAAAATAGTTCGGATGATTTGTTTCAGGTTATTAAATCGTTAACTAAAAGTGAGAAAAGATATTTTAAATTATTTGTATCCCGCCTCAACGACAGTCAGGACAAGAAGTTTGTAAAGCTTTTCGACTTTTTAGACAAGCAAAAAATTTATGATGAAGCCTTGTTATTAGCCAGAGAGAAATCAATAAAACCAGCACAGCTTTCTAATTTAAAAGCGCATTTGTACAAGCAATTGCTTCAGTGCCTGAAACTCTGTAACAGTGTGCAGGTAATTGATATTGAGATCAGGGAACTGATTGATTATTCCCAGATATTGTACGACAAATGCCTGTACAACCAATGTGTGAAAACATTGGACAAGGCAAAAAAAATGGCACTTAAGAACGATCGTTCCTTCATTCTGTTAAACATTCTTGAGCTGGAAAAACTGGTGATCACCAAGACGATCGCTGCGAACAATGAAAAGCGTGTGAACAAGATTGTGGCCGAAACACAAATGGTTTCAAACAGCATCAAAAACATTAATACTTTTTCTAATCTATCCTTAAAGCTCAATTCTTTGTATACCCAAATTGGCTTCATCCGGAATAAATCTGATTTCGAAAAAGTTAGAAAATTATTTCATACCAGCATCCCGGCTGTTATTGAAGAAAAGGACCTTTCTTTTCATGAAAAGCTTTATTTATATTATTCTTTCGTAGGCTATTACTTTTTTGTCCAGGATTTTGAAAAAGGATATAACTATGCAAAAAAATGGGTGCAACTGTTCAAAGAATATCCGGACATGGTTATTCCAAAACTGGAATTGTATATTAAAGGGATCAACAACTTGATGGTGGCCCAGTTTAAATTACTAAAGTACCATGAGTTTAATGAGACCAATAAAAAATTGGTCAGAATCAGAGCGTCATCAGGCAACAGCGACAACATTCAATTGATGTTGTTTAAATACTACTATGTTCATGAAATTAACCGACATTTTATGTTGGGAGATTTTAAGGGAGGTGTCTCGATGATAGCTACCATCGAAAATGATTTGGAAAAATTTATCTCTAAACTGGACAAACATTTTGTGTTAATTTTTTATTACAAAATCGCCTGCTTGTATTTCGGGAACGAAAATTACAAAGAAGCACTTACCTGGCTAAACAAGATCATTAACAACAAGGATGTGGATTTAAGGGAAGACATACATTCCTTTTCACGAATCCTAAGTTTGATCAGTCACTTCGAATTGGGCAATACAGATCTGGTTGATTATTATATAGAATCAACCTACCGTTTCCTTTTAAACAAAGGTAACTTGCACCAATTTCAAAAAATTATCCTTATTTTTTTAAAACGACTGAGCGACGAAATAACAACCGAAAATTTAATAAAAGAATTTGCCGGACTGAAGGATCAGTTGATTCCCTTAGCTAACAATCCTTACGAGAAAAGAGCCTTTATTTATTTTGATATAATATCCTGGCTGGAAAGCAAAATCGAACAAAGACCAGTGCAGGAAATCATTAAGGAAAAAGCGATGAAAAGATTGCAGATGTAGGGCCATTCCATGGAATGGCCCTACATCTGCAATCGGTCTAGGATCTCTTTCATGAACAAATTATTTTGTACGGTATAATCTATACCTTCCAATATCTCGTCTGCCGTCTGCACATACGGCCCTTTTATCAATTCATCATCTGCGCCATCCACCATTTCTCTGATTGCTGCCGGATCCACTTCGAAATGAAATTGCAATCCCACTACTCTGTCTTTATACCGAAAAGCCTGGTTCTTACAAACCACACTTTCGGCAAGATGTATTACTCCTTCAGGCAAATCAAAAGTATCGCCATGCCAATGAAATACATGGAAACTTTCAGGTAAGAAATTAAATAGTGAATCAGTTTGTGCGTCTTTACTTTTTTGAATAGGAAACCAACCGATCTCTTTTTGTGTATTCGGGAAAACTCTGGCACCAAGCACTTCAGCGATTAGCTGCGCTCCCAAACAAATGCCCAGCACTATTTTTTGTTTCTTTATTGCTTGTTCAATAAATTGTTTCTCCTGCAAAAGCCACGGATATTCTGCTACATCATACACACCCATCGGGCCTCCCATTACAATTAACCAATCCATGGCATCTATATCCGGAAGGTTGTTATTTGAATAAAATTGTGTTGAGGTAAGATGATGACCTTTCTCTTTAATCCAGTCTTCTATTATACTCAATCCTTCAAAAGGGACATGTTGAAAATAATGTATATGGAGCTTTTTCATTCGTAAAGTGTTGTTACTCTCTTTTCTTCATGAAAGATGGCTGATTCATACTTTGCTTCTTCATTAGCTCGTAAACAAGCTCCCTATTGTGTCTTGCTTCTGTGTAACCGGTGTCGCATCTTAAAGCATACGTATAATAACTGATAGCTGTTTTATAGTTTTTCTTATACATATGATAAATATATCCTAAATTAAACCAGGCATTTTTATGATTGGGATATAATTGCGTTAAGTCATTGTAATATTTTAACGCCGCATCTATATCATAATTTTCCTGAAAGAACAAGCCAAGGTTATAATTGGCTTCTGCACTTTTTGGTTCGAGGTGGAGAGCCGCTTTATAATATTCTGCCGCCAGCTTATTTTTTCTTTTGGCATAAATAAGTCCCAGCTGGATATAAGCTGCATAATAATCAGGGTTTTGTTCTATTGTTGTTTGAAAGCTGGAAAGTGCTTTGGCAGTATCTTTCATTTCTTTAAAATTCATCCCTTTTATAAAATAAGCTTGTGGGTTATGTGCATCTATTTGTATCACCCGATCAATTTTAGCAATTGAATTCTCATACTGTTTCAGATAAAGAAAAATTTGTCCCAGTTTCAACAACGCCTCTATCCTGCCTGCATCTAAAACAAGACACTTTTCGAACGATTGTCTGGCATCAGGAATTTGATTGAAGGAAAAGTTGAGATCTCCCAATAAGGCGTAAAAATCAGCCTGAGTACTGTCTAACTCTATTGCTTTATGAATATCAACAAAGGCATTTTTAAAATCTTTGCCGGCCACATGCAATTGGGCTCTTTTAAAATAGAGAGAAGCTTTATAAGGTTCACGTAGAATATCTTCGCTTAGCTGAGTTAAAGGTGTTTTCTGAATTTCATGTTGAGATACCTTATTCGTTTCCGAACTGCCACAAGAAATACATATTTGTATCAGAACGATACAAGCAAGATAAAAAAAGAAGTGTTTTAAGTTGTGGTATACCATATAAATAATAAAGCACACAAATGTATTAAATTTGTGTGCTTTTCTAAAATCCACCAAAGATATCAATTACCGTCATACTGATCCGCCTTAGGCGGACAAGATGACCAATTCCCAACTATGATTAAAAATTAAGATTCCATTATGGCTGCTTTAATTTTGACTTCAATCTCTTCAGCCAATTCAGGATTATCAACCATGATTTGTTTCACAGCATCCCTACCCTGTCCTAATTTTGTTTCTCCGTAGCTAAACCATGAACCACTTTTTTTTATAATATTTCTCTCTACGCCAAGATCAACAATCTCTCCTACTTTAGAAATACCTTCCCCATACATAATATCAAATTCAGCAATTCTGAAAGGAGGCGCTACTTTATTTTTTACCACTTTTACTTTAGCACGGTTACCAACGATTTCTTCTCCGTCTTTAATCTGACCGATTCTTCTAATATCTAAACGAATAGATGCATAAAACTTCAATGCGTTTCCTCCGGTGGTTGTTTCAGGATTCCCGAACATAACACCAATTTTTTCACGCAACTGATTGATAAAAACACAGCAGCAACCGGTTTTATTGATAGTGCCGGTTAATTTACGCAATGCCTGAGACATTAAACGAGCATGTAAGCCCATTTTAGAATCGCCCATCTCTCCTTCTATCTCGCTCTTGGGTGTTAATGCTGCAACAGAATCAATCACAATGATGTCAATAGCGCCTGAGCGAATTAAATTTTCTGTGATTTCAAGTGCTTGCTCGCCATTGTCCGGTTGAGAGATCAAAAGATTTTCAATATCCACACCCAGTTTTTGTGCATAGCTACGATCGAACGCATGTTCTGCATCTATGAAAGCAGCAATGCCACCACGTTTTTGTGCTTCTGCAATAGCATGAATAGCCAGAGTAGTTTTACCGGAAGACTCCGGTCCATATATTTCAACAACTCTTCCTTTCGGAAAACCACCGATACCTAAGGCTACATCCAAGCCAATAGAACCTGTTGGAATAAATTCCATCGCTTCAATTGGTGAGTCTCCTAACTTCATGATGGTACCTTTACCATACGATTTTTCAATTTTGTCAATTGTTAATTGTAAAGCCTTTAATTTTTCGGTATTTACATTAACTGCTTCTTTTACACTAGCCATTTTTCTTGGTTTTTGAAAATATATTAATACTACGATTGTTGCAAATTACATAAATCTTTCCCACTAAAACAAGGTGAACTTATTAAATCATATATGGAGAGATTCGTTAAAATCTTAATCCAATAAAACAAAATTCAAAGAGACATTGATAACAGTAAAAATTTATAACAGCGAGACAAATATATATAAAAATTAAAAACAAACCAAATATTTGATTAAAATTTAATCAAATATTTTTTTAGATTACTGAAGAATTTCAGAAAAATGAGGTTATTTCATAGATAAATCATCATGCTTCGCGAGGTATTTCCAATTTTAAAAATTGCCAGAAAGCCTTAATTTAGTTAAAAAAAACAAAACAAGGTTAAAATTTATCATCAAATTTGAAAAAAACTTGTATTTTTTAAAATATACCCTTAAATTTGTAGGGGTATTTAAAAAATTATTCAGTTTTAACGAATTTAAATTTTTTTTAGCAATGGCAAAATCTAAATTAGAGTACATCTGGCTGGACGGGTACAAACCGACACAAAGTCTTCGTAGCAAAACAAAAATCGTTACTAATTTTAGCGGAAAAGTAGAAGACGCTGAAGTGTGGTGTTTCGATGGTTCTTCTACAGAGCAAGCACCGGGAGGTTCTTCCGACTGCTTATTAAAACCGGTATATGTTTGTGTTGATCCTCAAAGGAAAAACGGCTTTCTTGTTATGTGTGAAGTAATGAACGCTGATGGCACTGCGCATGAATCGAATGGCCGTGCTACTATTGACGATGATGACAATGATTTTTGGTTTGGTTTCGAACAAGAATATTTTTTATGGAATACGGATACCAATAAACCTTTAGGCTTCCCTGAAAATGGTTTCCCGGCTCCACAAGGTCCTTACTATTGTTCAGTTGGTGCAAGCAATGCCTACGGACGTGCAATCGTTGAAGAACATCTGGATGTTTGTTTAGATGCAGGATTAAATGTAGAAGGTATCAACTCTGAAGTCGCTGCGGGTCAATGGGAGTTCCAGGTATTTGCAAAAGGAGCAAAGGAAGCAGGCGATCAGGTTTGGATGGCCCGTTATCTTTTAGAAAGAATAGGTGAAAAGCATGGTGTTGCTATCAACTGGCATTGCAAACCACTTGGTGCCTTAGACTGGAATGGTTCAGGTATGCATGCAAACTTCTCTAACACGGCTCTTCGTACTGCAGGAAATAAAGAAGTATACGATATCATTTGTAAATCATTTGCCCCGGCCGCGATAATAAAAGAACACATCGCTGTTTACGGTGCAGATAACCACCTACGTCTTACAGGCAAGCATGAAACGCAATCTGTTGATAAATTCTCTTACGGTGTTTCCGATCGTGGTGCTTCCATCCGTATTCCAATCGCTACAGTAGAAAGAGGCTGGAAAGGCTGGTTAGAAGACCGTCGCCCTAACTCCGCTGCTGATCCTTATAAAGTAGCTGGTCGTATTATCAAAACTGTAAAAACTGCTAAATTGGCAGTCCTTAACTAAAATAAATTTAAAAGTAAAAATCCCCTGTAACAAATTGTTGCAGGGGATTTTTACTTTTAAATCAAACAAGAAAATTCTTAATTTTGGTCCATGCAAATATCTTACACCATTCCGGCCCAAACTAGAATTGGCCATGTTCACCTAAAAGTATCCAACCTCGACCGTTCTCTAAAATTTTACTGCGACCTTTTAGGTTTTTCACTAATCACCATGTATGGAACAGAAGCCGCCTTTATTTCTGCCGGCGGCTACCATCATCATATCGGCTTGAATACCTGGTATAGCAAAGATGCGCCTCCTGCACCAACGAAAAGTGCCGGCTTATTTCATACTGCTATTTTATATCCCACCAGAAAAGATCTGGCAGTCGCCTACAAGCGTTTATTGGACACGAATTATCCTTTTACAGGTGTTGCTGATCATGGAGTTTCTGAAGCGCTTTACCTGAACGATCCTGACAATAATGGTGTGGAATTGTATTGGGATCGTCCAATGGATCAATGGCCGCATCATGCCGATGGTTCTATAGAAATGTATTCAGAACCTCTTAATGTGGATGACTTGCTGAAGGAATTAGATTAAACTTTAGCAGCAAAAATCTACTTATCCTCCTCCACCGATCACATGCTTTTCATTTTGGATTAATTTGTGAATGAACCATTTTTTTTCTATTTTTATTGTCGGATAGGTAATAAATAATAAAACAGCTTTTTTGATAATTCAAAATTTGATTTTATTTTCGCTATAAGTCCTTTTTAAAAGTATAATCTTTGAAAAAATCAATACTCTTAGTACTATTAATCCTGTGCGGAGTGCAGGTTCAATTGGCCCAACCCAATTTATGGGGGATGACCTATGCAGGGGGAAGTGGTGGCGGTGTGATCTTTAAAACCGATGCTGACGGAACCAATGAGCAGGTGGTGTATGATTTTATGAAAAACCCGGGCAAGAATCCTTATAATTCACTAACCCCTTGGGGTACTAAACTCTACGGAATGACTTCCGAAGGCGGTGTCAATGGCAAAGGAGTTTTGTTTGAATACGATCCGTTAACAGGAGTAATGACAAAAAAGATTGATTTCAACGGTGCATCAAATGGTTATTTTCCAATGAGTTCACTTATTGTATTCGGTAACAAATTATATGGGGTGACTTATTATGGTGGAATATATGATGCAGGTACGTTATTTGAATACGAACCAACAACAGGGGTCCTCACAAAAAAAATTGATTTTGATGGCGGCGGTAATGGCGGTAGCCCCAGGAGTACACTTACTATATTCGGCAATAAGCTTTATGGCATAACGTATGCAGGAGGAATAAATGATTTAGGGATTTTATTTGAGTACGATCCATCTAATGGGGTTCTGACAAAGAAGATAGACTTAGATAACACTAGTGGTAGTTTACCAAATGGTTCTCTTACCGCAACAGGTACGAAGCTTTATGGATTAACTCCTGACGGAGGAACAAATGGTACAGGTACTTTATTTGAGTACGATCCATCAACCGGAATTCTAACAAAAAAAATTGATTTTATTGGCCTATCGAATGGGTCTGACCCTGACGGTTCACTTACTTTATTGGGTTCCAAACTTTACGGAATGACTGCCGGAGGTGGAATAAACGATCTAGGCACTTTGTTTGAATATGATACATTAAGCGGTAATCTGACTAAGAAAATCGATTTCAATGGCCCGGTAAATGGGAATTGGCCTTTGGGTACATTGACATTGACATTAGCCAATAACATACTCTATGGCATGACGTCTGCGGGTGGAACAAGTGATCAGGGTACCTTGTTTGAATATGATCCATCTACCGGAATCCTGGTAAAGAAAATTGATTTCGATGGAACTTCCAATGGCAGTAACCCTTATGGGGATCTAACCTTATCTGGCTCTAAGCTTTATGGAATGACTTACAAAGGCGGAACAAATAGTTCAGGCACCTTGTTTGAATACGACACATCTACCGCAACTCTGACAAAGAAGATAGATTTCAGCGATGCACCCAACGGAATTAATCCTTATGGCTCACTCACCGCATCAGGTACTCAACTTTATGGAATGACTTCTCAGGGCGGAGCCAATAACCTGGGAACTTTGTTTGAATTGGATCCATTGAGCGGGGCTTTCAAAAAAAAGATGGATTTCGATAGCACCAATGGCAGTGCTCCTCAAGGTTCACTTACTGCCTTCGGTACAAAACTCTATGGAATGATGAATATTGGTGGAGCAAATAGCTTAGGCACTTTGTTTGAATACGATCCATCCGCCGGAACGCTGACAAAGAAGATTGATTTCAACGGTCTCTCTAATGGAAGTTTGCCTTATGGTTCACTTACTGCTTTGGATACCAAGCTATACGGATTGACGAGTCAAGGTGGAGCAAATGACCTGGGTATCTTGTTTGAATACGACACATCTACCACAACTCTGACAAAAAAGATAGAGTTCCTCGGTATATCCAACGGTAGTTATCCTTATGGTTCACTTATCGCATCAAATAACAAGTTGTATGGAATGACTTCCCAGGGCGGAGCCAATAACCAGGGAACTTTGTTTGAATACGATCCATCGACTGCAGTTTTGACAAAGAAGATTGATTTCGATAGTACCAATGGCAGTGTTCCTCAAGGTTCACTTACTGCCTTCGGTACAAAACTCTATGGAATGACATATGTAGGGGGGGCGAATTACGAAGGCGTTTTGTTTGAATATGATCCCGCGGGTAATCAACTGACTCCAAAGATCAGTTTTGATGGTACCAATGGGCGTTTCCCTCATGGTTCGCTTAGAGTATCTGGTACTAAGCTTTATGGGGTGACATCTTCCGGAGGAGCAAATGATGATGCAGGTACCTTGTTTGAATACGATCCAGCGAACGGGACACTGGCAACTAAAATAGATTTCAACGATGTTAACGGCAGAACAAGTTATACGCAATTGCTGGCCTATCCGGAGGTACTAACTGCTATCACTTTAGTTGCGCCGAATACTGATAATATAAGTGTCTTTCCAAACCCTTCCGGTAGGGAAACTTTTATCTATGCCGATGATGAAGCAGCATTTGTAAAAATAGCGGTAACCAATCTGAACGGTGTGACAGTATATGAAAATGACCAGGTGCCGACAAAAGAAAAGTTCAGGTTGGAAGGATCCTTTGCACAGGGAATATATTTTGTAAATATAATTTGTTCGAAAGCAACGGTTACTAAGAAAATGGTTAAATTTTGATTAAACTGATTTGTAAAAAAGATTTAAACAAGGATTAAACCTTTAAAAAAAATTAAAATATTGTGTACTTTGGTATCTTTTTGTAACACTGCTTTTTATTATAAACAAAATTTGATATAACATTTTTATTAAACATTATGAAAAAATTAATACTGTTTTTACTATTAATCCTGTGTGGAGTACAGGCTCAATTTGCCCAAACGAATTTATGGGGAATGACCTCTGCCGGAGGAAGCGGTGCAGGCGTGATTTTTAAAACCAATGCCGACGGCACAAATGAACAGGTGATGTATGATTTTCCGATAAGCCCTGGCAGTAATCCTTATTATAGTTCACTTACCGCATATGGTACGAAGTTCTATGGATTGACTTATCTTGGTGGAACGAATAACCTGGGTATTTTGTTTGAATATGATCCATCAACTGGGTTTATAACAAAGAAGATCGATTTCAGCGGCGCACTCAATGGTGGCTATCCTTATGGCTCACTTACCACATCAGGAACCAAGCTCTATGGGATGACTGGAGGAGGTGGCACAAAAAACTCAGGAACCTTGTTTGAATACGATCCATCGAATGGAGTTATAACAAAAAAGTTCGATTTCGATAGTGTCAGGGGCGGGCTTCCTTATGGTTCGCTTATCGCATCCGGTACCAAACTTTACGGAATGACGAATCAAGGCGGAGTAAAAAACATGGGTACCTTATTTGAATACGATCCGTCGACCGCAAGTCTGACAAAAAAGTTCGATTTCGATAGCACTAACGGTAGTTATCCTAGGGGTTCTCTTACAGCAACAGGTACCAAGTTGTATGGGTTGACTTCATTTGGTGGAACCAAGGACATGGGTACTTTGTTTGAATACGACCTATCCACTGCAGTGCTGACAAAAAAATTCGATTTCGATAGTATCAAAGGCAATAACCCTACCAGTTCATTGCTTGCATCCGGTACCAAACTCTATGGAATGACCTGGGGAGGTGGAACGAAAGACATGGGTACCTTGTTTGAATACGATCCATCGGCAGGAATTCTGACAAAGAAAACAGATTTTAATGGTCCCAACGGTATTAATCCTTGGGGTTCTCTGATTGTATCGGGTACCAAGCTATATGGAATGACCTGGGGAGGGGGAACGAATAACTTAGGTACTTTATTTGAATACGACACATTGACTGCAGGTCTAACAAAGAAGATCGATTTCAATGGTTTATCTAATGGTAGTAACCCTTTTGGTTCATTGATGGTATCCGGTACTAAACTCTATGGAATGACAAATGCAGGCGGAACAAATGGTTTAGGTATTTTGCTTGAATACGATCTGTCAACCGGAGCTCTGATAAAGAAAATAGATTTCGGCGGTATGCCTAATGGAAGCAGTCCATATGGTTCACTGATCGCATCGGGCACCAAATTCTATGGGATGACTTATACAAGCGGACCGAATAACCTCGGTACCTTATTTGAATATGACCCATCAACCGGAATTTTTACAAAGAAGATTGATTTCAATGGTACGTCCAACGGCAGTAATCCCACCGGTTCCCTTATCCTATCTGGCACCAAACTCTATGGAATGACTTCTACAGGTGGAACAAATGGCTATGGCACCTTGTTTGAATATGATCCATCTACCGGAAACCTGACAAAGAAGGTAGATTTCGATAGTATCAATAATGGAGGTACTCCTATTGGTTCGCTCATTGGTTCGCTCATCTCATCGGAAAATAAACTCTATGGAATGACTGCTGTAGGAGGAACAGGCAAATTTGGTACCTTGTTTGAATACAATCCGTCAAACGGAGTTCTTACAACAAAGATTAATTTCATCGGCTCCAACGGAAGTTTTCCTCAATCTTCCCTCTACCCATCAGGTACCAAGCTCTATGGAATGACTGTACAAGGTGGGGCAAATGACTTAGGTACTCTGTTTGAATATGATCCATCTACCGGGGCTTTGGTAAAGAGAATTGATTTCAACAATATACCCATGGGAAGTTATCCTTTTAGTTCCTTAATCGGTTTGGGTACTAAGCTCTACGGGATGACCAGTAAAGGTGGAGCAAGCAATGTGGGTACCTTGTTTGAATACGATCCGTCATCAGGACTGCTGACAAAGAAGATAGACTTCAACGGTACTAACGGCAGTGTTCCCTATAGTTCCTTGACAGTATCAGGTACCAAACTTTATGGGATGACCAGCACAGGTGGAGTAAATAACACGGGCATCTTATTTGAATACGATCCATCAACAGGTGGAGGCTTCACCAAAAAGACCGACTTCAACGGAACGAATGGCCAAACTCCGGGTTATACCCAATTGCTTGTATATCCGGCAGCTCAAACCGGCATTTCTTCCGTTACGCGGGATGCCTTTAACGTTTCCGTCTTCCCCAATCCATTCAATGCCGGAACGTTTATCTATGCCGATGATGAAGCAGCCTTTGTAAAAATAACGGTAACAAACCTAAATGGTGTATCGGTATATGAAAATGACAAGGTGCCTGCCAAAGAAAATTTCAGGTTGGAAGGAACCTTTGCCCAGGGAGTGTATTTTGTCAATATCATCACCTCAAAAGGAATGGTTACTAAAAAGTTAGTTAAATTCTGACAGGTTGATTTCCTAAAGAAATGTAGAAATAAGTTTTTTGATTATAAACGCAAATTCTTTTTCGTTCCCCTCACAGCCTCGGCTGTCCAGGGATCTTCCGGCCAATGATGTTTCTGATATTTAATACGCAACTCTTTTCGGACGGATGGATAATGGTTCTCCCAAAAACTCCGAAGATCTTGCGTTACTTGCACGGGCCTGTATCCTGGAGAAAGAAGGTGCAGGATGGTTTTGTTTCTGCCTTCATTGACTGTGGGAGTTTCTGTTAATCCAAAGATCTCTTGTAGACGAACCGAAATTTCCGGAGCGCTTCCGTCCGGAAAATAGTTTAAAGAAATCATCGAACCGCTAGGTACTTTTATTTTATCAGGAGCTAGTTGATCCAGACGTTTTTGCATTTCGTAGGGTAGCAGTCCTGTTAAGATAGCTGCTAACTCCAGCTGTTTTATATCTGCTTGTTTGTTTATATGTATTAAATACGGAGCGAGCCAGGCTTCTAAAGTTTCTAAAAGTTTTTCATTGTTCACATCCGGCCAGTCTTCATCGGGTCTCCAAACCTTTACACTCATCACCCTTGCCTGCCAGGCTGTTTGGTCTTCTGTCCAGTTGAGCATTTTGAGTCCTTCCTGCCGTACAGCTTCGCAAAGAATTTGTATGCGTTGTTCCTCCGGAATTTTTCCTAATGATTTACTACCAATCGTTATGTTGCCGATTCTTTTTTCTGTAACAGCGACTAGCATTCCTTTTTGCGCATCCCAATTTACCACTTCGCGCTCTTCTGCTAAATGAAGAATATCGTCGGGATTAAGAGGCGCTGCCAGAAAAATTTTTCCTTCATTGCTACCCGCATCAAGGTGAGCAATAACCAGCCATAATTCATTTGCTAACGAATCATGAGCCGGTAATTTTACCATTCTGCCATTGGCTAAACGATACTTAGAGTTCTTCGCATCTACCTGCATCGCGATACGCTCAGGATAAGCCGCTGCTAGTAACTTTCCTACATCTGTCTCGACAATCAAGGTATTGTCTTCTTCTATTTTAAATGTCTTTCTCCACGATTGAGCTACCCGTTCGATCCGTTCCAACGAATTGCGATCGGCATTTACCCGTTCCTTTTTTCGCCATTTTCTAAGCAGTTCCAACCGCATGGTCAGATCCGTTCCCGAATCTTTTGGCAAAGGATCACGCTCTTCTAATAGTGCTGCAATGTCTGTTGCAAGTGCAGTATTGATGTTGCTTTTTTCTGTCAGATCCAATCGACACCCTTCTAAAAGCATGTGCGCCATACGAGGGTGAGTTGGCAGACGAAGCATTTCTTTACCACGTTCTGTGATGTGATCTCCGTCTAAAGCTTCCAGCTTTTGCAAAAGCTCTTTGGCTTGCTTCATGGCTCCTGCTGGCGGTGTCGTTATCCAGGTCAGTTCGTTTATATCTGTAACGCCCCACTGACTAAGTTCCAACACCATCGAACACAAATCAGCATCCAGTATTTCCGGATCTCGGTGAGAAATAAGATTGCTGTGAATACCCTCATTCCACAAACGAAAACAAACGCCGGGGCCGAGCCTTCCCGCTCTGCCTGCACGCTGGTCGGCGGCATCACGGGTAACACGGATAGTTTCCAAACGGGTGAGACCTGAACGTGGATCAAAGCGCGGTACACGGGAGTACCCACTATCCACAACAATGGAAATGCCTTCAATAGTTAAAGAGGTTTCTGCAATGGAAGTAGATAAAATTATTTTACGTCTTCCATTGGCGTCGGGCAGAATTGCTGCCTGTTGTTTTTGTAATGGCAGATCACCAAAAAGCAGGTGGACGATAGCATTTATTCCTTGCTCTTCCAATAAAGTAGCTGTTCGCTGAATCTCCCCTGCTCCCGGAAAGAATGCAAGAACATCTCCATCATGACTCGCAACAGCTTGCCTGATAGCCACTGCCATTCGCACTGTTAGCTGGTCTTCCTGATTGGTATTTAAATATTGAATGGTAACCGGATGTTGTCGTCCTTCGCTGGTTACTATGGGTGCATTGCCCAATATCGCAGCCAGCTTCGCTCCATCTAATGTGGCCGACATAATAAGTATCCGAAGGTCACTACGCAAAATTTGTTGCATCTGAACACATAATGCAAGCGCAATGTCGGCATTCAAGCTCCGTTCATGAAACTCATCAAAGATCACCAACCCTACTCTTTCCAAAGAATTATCGACCTGTAATATGCGTGTGAGAATTCCTTCTGTTACAACTTCTATTCTTGTTTTCGCACTGGTGCGATTTTCAAAACGGACGCGGTATCCGATGGTATCACCTGTGTTTTCATTTTGAAGACTGGCCATGCGACCCGCAACCGAACGTGCTGCCAACCTGCGCGGTTCCAGCATTAATATTTTTTTTCCGGCAAGCCAGGGTTCATTTAATAATTGAAGGGGTAATATCGTAGACTTTCCTGCTCCCGGTGGTGCCTGGAGAATTAGAATGGGGTGGTGTAAAAGTTTTTCTTTTACTTCCGGAATAATGTCCTCTATTGGGAAAGACTGTGACATACTTCAAAGGTAGGTAAAAAAAATCCTGACTGACCGTCAGGAATATCGAAATGGATTTTCAACCAATCTATCCAATTTGGATTACAAATTAACAATGCACAATCCATCACAACAACAACCGCCAATTTCCAAACAAAAAAATTAAAAAATCCGATTTAATTTTTATTTGACATATATCGAATAACGAGTTTTTTATCTGACTTTTTCGATACTCGGCTAAATGTTAGGCGGCGTTGCGAGTACATTGCTTGATAGCGTTTAGCTCAGTTTTCTTATGATTTCTTTCTTCTTCAATATCGAAATCGTCTTGTAGTCCTAACCAAAATTTCGCTGAATTACCAAAATACTTAGAAAGTCTAAGCGCTGTGTCTGCTGTAATACGTCTATTGCATTTAACTATCTCTGAAATACGTGTCTGAGGAATGCCAATGTCTTTAGAAAGTCTGTAAGCGCTAATTTCCAAAGGACGTAAAAATTCTTCTTGGAGAATTTCTCCCGGATGAATGTTTTTTAATTTTTTCATTCTTCTTTTTTTTAGTGGTAATCAATTATTTCAACTTCTTCAGCATTGCCATTATTCCATTTGAAAATTATGCGCCATTGATTGTTAATTCTAATAGAATAGAACTCTTTAAAATTTCCTTTTAATTTTTCCAGTTTATTCGATGGCGAAACTTGTAAATCAGTCAAGTTTTGAGAGTTGTTTAACATTCTTAACTTTCTTCTTGCTGTTTCTTGAATTTCTGTCGAGAATCGTTTAATTCGCTCACCTTCCCAAATTTTCTTTGTGTCTTTGTCACCAAATGATGATAGCATACTATTGTCTTACGTTACTTACGCCAAAGATAAGTAATTTGTTTTAATAAAGCAAATTTATTAGTTGAAATTATGCATGAAATGCCAATGAAGAAATTACAAATCAGAAGACAACAACAACCGCCAATTTCCAAATAAAAAATAGCGTCTGTTAGTCGGAATATTTTGTTCCGATTCCCTAACAGCGGATATTTTATCCGCGCGTGTAAAATTGCCTTTACCGATATTGATCTCAGTATCACAATTATTATATCTTAATTAACTTGGAATGTCATGCTGACTCTAATCTTTGAAGTGCTAATATTACACCTCGAAGTTTCCATCTCGTATTTTTTTATCACCGTTAGACTTGTCATTTTGTTCTCATATGTCGCACCTACGGCCGAGATAGCCTTACTCACTTGCCAACACACGATATCCCCTTTAGCTCTTCGATTTAATTTTTATTTTTTTTCGATATCCGCGCCAGCGGGAGATTTATCAATAGAGAGAGAAATTCGATAATTGAGTGTAATTAATTTGTACATTGCTTTGCATTTTATTATTTAAAAATGAATACAAAACTTTATCAATTGTCAAAAGTGTTTAAAGGGGTTTCATTAAAACATTTAATTAAAGCTACAGGTCAGAATATTATTTTACCATTTTACCATGCAGTATCTGACGATGAAGTAATTCATATCAGACACTTATACAATGTTAAATCTTCCAAAACTTTTGAGAGTGATTTAGATTTTTTTCTTAAATATTATAAGCCTATTGATTACTACCAGCTAGTTGATAGCATTAACAATAATAAAAAAATAAATGAAAATAGCTTTTTGCTTTCATTTGATGACGGGTTAAGCGAATTTTATAATGTAATAGCCCCCATTCTTAAAAGAAAAGGAATTCCTGCCATTTGTTTTCTGAACTCTGCTTTTATTGATAATAAAGATTTGTTTTTTAGATATAAGGCGAGTGTTCTTATTCATAAATTGCAGAGTACTGTTGTTTCTTCAAGTTTAGAAAAAGAAATTATATCATGGTTTAAACAATTAAATTTAACCTATGATAATAATTATCGATCTTTACTATCTATTAATTATTTAAAACGAAATTATTTAGATGACTTAGCAAGTCTTATTGGTTTTGACTTCAATGAATATATGCAAAAATACAAGCCATATCTGAGTACTGAACAAATAAATTCATTAATAAAACAGCAATTTTTATTTGGTGCTCATAGTATAGACCATCCTCAATATTCTGATTTGAATGAGAACCAACAACTATTACAAACCGAATCAAGTATTAATGAAGTAATAACAAAGTTTAATTTGAATTATAAAATCTTCTCATTTCCATTTACTGATTTTAGCGTACAAAAAAGCTTTTTTGATAATATATTTGAAAAAAACAATTCAATTGCTGATTTAACATTTGGTTGTGCTGGTTTAAAACATGACAGTTGTATAAGAAACATACAACGAATTCCCATTGAGATTGATAACTTCTCAGCACAAGAAATAGTATATGGAGAGTATTTATATTACATCGTAAAAGCATTCATAAATAAAAATACAATAAAAAGGAAATAAATGGAAATAATTTCATTTACTAAAGAAAGTTTATATGATTTTATTTTTTCTGTGCAGTATAATAAACTTATAAATGTCCCGATAAGCAAACACAGGGCTATTTCTCAAATAAATAACCCAAGGGCTGATCAAAACGATATTTTATTAGTCGCACAATTTGATGAAAACAAAACGATTGGCTATTTAGGAATATTACCAGATTACATTATTACCGGAGAAAGGAAAGAAAAAATTGGATGGATTACCTGTTTCTGGGTCGACGAGAAATACAGGTCACAGAATATTGCCGCAACATTATTTCTTGTAGTGATGAGAGCTTACGATGAGAATATATTCATTACTAATATTGTTCCCTGGCTTGAACCTGTATATCAAAAGACAAAATTATTTTTCCCTACCCGATATCAAACCGGCTTTAGAGGTTATTTGCGTTTTAATTTTTCCGAAATACTTGCTTCAAAGAATAAGTTATTCAAAAAAATAACTCCTTTATTAAAATTTTCCGATTGCCTATTAAATTCAATAAATGATATTCGGTTTAAGTTCAATAATAAATATCAACCATTAGGCATTAATTATGACTATTTATTTTCATTGGATGAGATCACGGATGAATTTGTTGAAAAACATAGCAAAAATAGTTGGAATCAAAGATCAAAAACTGAGTTAAATTGGATAATTAAAAACCCTTGGTTGATAGAAGGAATTGAAAAAGATATTCAAAGCTCAAGATATTACTTTTCATATATAAGCCGTCAATTTTTTACTCAAGTTATAAGGTTTTCGGATAATACTAATAAGTCAATAGGATTAATAATTATTAATATTAGAAACAATAATCTTACAATCCCCTATCTGTTTAGTGATAAAGAGAATTTAGATGTAATTGCTAAATTCATTATATATACCATGGTAAGTTTAAAACTCAATATGGTTACAATATTCCATGAGAATCTTTCTTCTTATTTCAATAAAATAAAGACACCATTTATATTTAAGAAAGAAATAAAGAAACCATTCTTTATTTCTAAAAAGTTTGAGCCTGTTAATAATTTGAGTTTCCAGGATGGTGATGGTGATTGCGCTTTTTACTGATTGCTTAATTTTTACTCCCCAGAAATAATGACTGACCCGAAAAGAGGAATTGCAACTCAAATATTCCCAGCTTAATTTGTCTTTATATTTAACCAATAGGTCATTTGACTAAAAACCTCAATGAAATGTGGCGTTCAGGAGATTATCAGGATAAACAACGCTTGCAATATTTGTTATTTCCTGACGGTTTGGTCTATGATAAAAAAAAGGAAGGTTGTCGAACCCCAAGAATTGATTCTACATTTTTAGGAATCCTACTGAAATCGCAGGCTTTAGAGCAAAAAAAAAAAATCGGAATACCTGCATTAGGATTGCGGTATTCCGACTTGGTGGAGAATATCGGAGTCGAACCGATGACCTCTTGCATGCCATGCAAGCGCTCTAGCCAGCTGAGCTAATCCCCCAGGATTATAATTAGAAAACAATAATAAAGAACAATATTCAAACGCTGATCTTCCCGAATGCTTTCGGGACACTCCAGCCATCCGCCTTAGGCAGATACCCCCTGATGTGATGCAAAGAACTTAAAAGTTTAACAATAATAAAAGTGTTTTTATTTTTATTTTGCAACATTTAAGATTATCTCAACAATCACTTCGCCTCCTCAATTTCCTGAATCAAAGCTGCCACCAAACCCGTCCATCCGGTTTGATGTGAAGCGCCAAGTCCCATACCTGTTTCGCCATGAAAATATTCGTGAAACAACAATAAATTCTTGTTCTCGTCGCGTTCGTAAAAGCCAGCGTGTCGGCCACGCCACGGCTGAATTCCTTTTGAATCGGCAATAAAAATATTTTGCAAACGTCCACTTAATTCTGCCGCTACTTCTTTTAAATTGAGGTAACGGTTGGAGCCGGTTGGAAAGGCCACTTTCAACTCTTCGCCAAAATAATTATAATATGCTTTAAGTGAACCTATAATTAAATAATTCATCGGAAACCAGATCGGTCCTCTCCAATTAGAATTCCCACCGAACAGCCTTGTAGATGATTCGCCCGGTTCGTATTGGAGTACTAAACTTTGACCGAAAATATTCAACTCATATCCATTCGCGTGTTTTTTAGAAACCGAACGAATGCCGTGAGGGGATAAAAATTCTTCTTCATCCAATAGCGCTCCCAACAATTTCTCGAGTTTGTCTTTATACATCATTGTCACGAGCTTATTGCCTGTCCCGTCTTCCTTCCATTCCATCATAGCAAGGTATTCTCCTCTTTCCTTTCGGTATTTTTTAAACCACTGTACTCCTGATTTAAAATGTTTTAATTTCTCCAATTGTTGATCAGAAATTACAGAGGCGGCAAACAAGGACGTAATTCCAACCAACGATCTTACCTTTATCGGCATCTTTTTTCCATCCAGGAGATTTAGCACATCGTAGAAAAACTGTTCATCTTTATCCCATAAATCGTTATCATTAAATGCTTCGGCAATAAAAACATAATGCTCAAAATACTTGGTTGCGATGTCTTCAAACGTGCTGTCATATTGGGTAATTTCAATCGCTATTTGCAACATACAGGAAGAGTACATTCCCATCCAGGCTGTTCCATCGGCTTCTTCAAGAACACAACCAACGGGCAAAACACTACTACGATCGAAGATACCGATATTATCAAGACCCAAAAATCCTCCTTCAAATATGTAATTATCTTCAGCATCTTTCCGGTTGGCCCACCAGGTAAAATTGATGGTTAGCTTTTGAAAGATTCGTTTTAAGAAATTAATATCTCCAACACCTGTTTTTAACTTATCGATTTCATAAATCTTCATGGCAGCCCAAGCTTGTACAGGTGGATTTACATCACTCAGGTTCCATTCGTATGCAGGCATTTGTCCGTTTGGATGTGTGTACCATTCGCGCGTAATAAGGATTTGTTGCTCTTTTGCAAATTGAGGATCAATATAAGCAAACACGACACAGTGAAATGCGAGATCCCAAGCTGCGTACCAGGGGTACTCCCATTTATCAGGCATCGAGATGACATCCCGGTTGTTAAGATGTTGCCATTTATTATTTCTGCCGGAAAGGCGACTTAAAGGCGGGGCCGGTTGACCTTTGTCGCCCTGCATCCATTCGAGTACATCGTAATAATAAAATTGCTTGTTCCACAACATGCCTGAATAAGCCTGACGTGCTATGTTTACCAAATCTGATTTTATATTTTTCGGTAATACGCTTTTGTAAAATTCATCCGCTTCGTTTTTTCGGTCAGTAAATACATTTGAAAAATCATTTCCAAAAGGTGCATTTTCATCTTTCTTTCTGGTGATGCGAAGCTGGCGTGTAATAGTTTCTCCAGCCCCAACCAAATGCGTATACAATGGAGAAAATTTTGTACCCTGTCTCTTTTCTTTAAAAAGAGAAAAGTCCTGATTTATCACAGCCTTATGAAAAACATCTTTTACGTAAGGATGCCGATTCGGCACATTAAAAATTCGTTCCGTATTGGTTTCATTTTCTGTAAATAAAAGCTGTTGAGGTTTCTCAAAGTATAGGTAGTAATCGCCAAGAGCGATATGGTAAGCCTTTACGCAAGAAAAAGTTTCCTGATCCTGTACCAAACCAATATCAGGTTTTCCCTCAATTAATTGAGGTGTCCATTGGTTCCTGAACCATAAAGTTGGAAGTAACGTGAGTGAGGCTGCCTGAGCTCCCAGATTCTTTGCTTCAATGCGGATGCATATATCCTCTCCATCTGCCTTGGCGTAAGTAACAGTAATGTCAAAGTATTTTCCTTCCTCGAAAACGCCGGTATCTAACAATTCGAATTCATCTTCAAATGAAGACCGACGTTGGTTTTCTTCAACAAGACGGGCATAAGGAAATTCCTGCTGCGGATATTTATACAAATATTGCATATATGAATGTGTCGGTGTATTGTCGAGATAGTAATACAGCTCTTTAACATCTTCCCCATGATTTCCTTCACTGTTGATCAGTCCGTATAATCTTTCTTTAAGAATCGGATCTTTACCATTCCAAAATGCAAGTGCAAAACAAAGTTGAGATTGATTGTCGGAAATCCCAGCCAGTCCGTCTTCTCCCCATCTGTATGTGCGCGACCGCGCATGCTCATGAGGAAAGTACTCCCACGCCTTTCCGTTCTCACTATAATCTTCTCTTACAGTCCCCCATTGCCTTTCACTCAGGTAGGACCCCCATTTAGCAGTGGGTAAACCCTCTTCCATCTGCTTTTGCAGACGTTGTTCCTCGATAGTCTTTGTGCTCATATATGAAAATTATAATTAATTATTAACCATTGGTAGAAAAACCGGGATACAACGTCATACCACCATCAACAAACAAAGTAGTACCATGAACGTAATCACTTTCATCAGAAGCTAACCATACAGCAACCTTAGCAATATCAATAGTTTCTCCCACCCGGTTGTAAGGAATAAGTTCCAACAGTTTCGATTCTGCTTCAGGTGTATCCCAGGCCGATTTGTTGATAGGTGTTTTTATTGCACCCGGTCCGATACTATTTATTCTTATTTTATGAATGCCTAATTCCTGGGCCATTGATTTCATCAACATCATCACACCACCTTTGGAAGCCGCATAATTTGCATGTCCTCCCCAGGGAATCACTTCATGCACGGAACTCATACAAATGATTTTTCCCATGGCGCAAGATCGTTCAGGCACCATGCCCCTGCGCATAAATTCACGTATGGCTTCACGGGAGCATAAAAATTGTCCTGTAAGATTTACATCTATTACAAATTGCCAATCCTTTAAACTCATATCCTTAATGGGCGAATCTTTTTGAAGTCCGGCATTGTTTACAAGAATATCAATAGTACCAAATTGTTCAACCATTTGTTTAAACATTGCCTGAACCTGATCTTCTTTACTAACATCAGCCTTGAGAGCAATTGCACTTCCGCCAAAAGATTTGATCTCATCAATCATACTGATAGCAGCGGATTCATCCGATACATAGTTAATCACTACGTTTGCGCCTTCCTTTGCCATTTCAATAGCTATAGCTTTGCCAATGCCGGAATTAGCGCCCGTTACCAAGGCTGATTGGCCTTTTAATTTTTGTGATGTATTCATAAGATTTTTATTTGTTTCAAAAGTAAACAGAAATAAAGAATGATACTCAAATTATATTCGCACAATCAAAATGAACCCTAATAAAAACATTAATGATACTATTCGATATTTTTATATTCGTTGAACACTACACTGTATAACTTTAGATAAGTTGCGTAAAATAATGGACAAACGGAAATGATTAAGAATCTATTTCAAAATTATTTCTGTCCTGTTTTTTTGGAATCATTTTTGGTTTCAGAAACAAGAAATTTTTCAACATAATGAAATATAAGAAGCTAAAAAACAGCAATTTATTTTAATGCTTAATAAAAACCTTTGAATTATTATCAGATGATAGTGATAAAATAATTATAAAATCTACCTTTGGAACCTCAATAGGCAAATTGTAGATTCATTTATTTGATTTCTATAATACATAACCAACAAATAATTGTAGTGTGGATTTATTTGAAAAATTATTAAAAAACCGAGGTCCGATAGGGATGCATGCGAAAGACTCTCACGGGTATTTCACGTTCCCCAAACTGGAAGGCGATATTTCAAACAAAATGTTGTTCAGAGGCAAAGAGCGCCTTGTGTGGAGTTTGAATAATTATTTAGGTCTGGCCAATCATCCTGAAGTCCGCAAAGCAGATGCTGCTGCGGCAGCTGATTTTGGTCTTGCTTCACCGATGGGTGCCCGTATGATGTCGGGAAATTCGAATCAGCACGAACAGTTGGAAAGTGAACTGTCCTCTTTTCTTAAGAAAGAAGATACCATATTATTAAATTACGGTTATCAGGGAATGGTATCCGCTATTGATGCCCTGGTTGACAGACATGACGTAATCGTTTATGATGCTGAAGCCCACGCTTGTATTATTGATGGACTGCGCTTACACATGGGCAAACGTTTCGTGTATCCGCACAACGATATGACCAGCCTTGAAAAACAATTGGAGAGAGCTACCAAACTAGCTCAAGAGACAGGTGGAGCCATCCTTGTAATAACCGAAGGTGTTTTTGGGATGTCTGGCGATCAGGGAAAGTTAAAAGAAATGGTTGCTTTAAAAAGTAAATTTAATTTCCGTTTATTTGTAGACGATGCTCATGGATTTGGAACTATGGGTACTACAGGTGCAGGAACAGGAGAGGAACAAGGAGTACAGGATGAAATAGATATTTATTTCAGCACGTTCGCCAAATCAATGGCCAGTATCGGCGCTTTTATCTCCAGTAAGGAACAGGTTATTGAATATTTGCGTTACAATATGCGTTCTCAGATCTTTGCAAAAGCGCTGCCTATGCCACTGGTTATAGGCGCTTTAAAACGTCTGGAGCTGTTGAAAACACAACCTGAATTAAAAGAAAACCTTTGGAAAATAGTAAAAGCGCTGCAACAGGGATTAAAAGATGCAGGCTTTGAAATCGGCAATACACAATCGCCGGTTACCCCCGTATATTTAAATGGAACCATCCCTGAGGCAACGAATTTAATATTCGACCTTCGTGAAAATTTCGATATTTTCTGTTCTATGGTAGTGTATCCCGTAGTGCCGAAAGGAATTATCATATTACGCTTAATCCCAACTGCGGTGCATACCTTAGAAAATGTATCCTACACCATTGAAGCCTTTAAAAAGGCACAAGTAAAACTCAAAGCCGGCTTATATCAATCCGAAAGGATTGCAAGTACATAAATAACAATCCATTTAATATTAACTTTAAAAAACAATCAAAATGAAAAAAATCGAAAAATTAAAAGAATTAATTGCTTCTGTAGATGCTGATGTTCAAAAATTTTACACTAACGGTAACAGTGCTGCCGGAACAAGAGTAAGAAAAGCTATGCTTGACATTAAAAATGCCGCTCAGGCAATTCGTGTTGAAGTACAAGAAGTAAAAAATAAAGAAACTAAAACTAAAAAATAATTTACCTTATTGATTTAGTTTAATTAAAAAGGCCTTGAATAAATTTATTCAAGGCCTTTTTAATTAAATGCTTAAAAAATACTATTCTATTTTCTTTACATTAATAGCGTTTGTTCCACGTTTACCTTCGGTAACATCGAAAGAAACCTTATCGTTTTCACGAATTTTGTCAACTAAACCAGTTGCGTGTACAAAAAATTCTTGGTCTGAACCATCTTCTTTAATGAAGCCATATCCCTTGCCTTCATTGTAAAATTTTACGGTGCCTGTTTGCATAATAATAATAATAATAATAATTAATTGATTGAAATATTTTAAACTATAAGCAAATTTATGAAATTATTGGAAATTACCAAATAAAAAAATATTTCTGCATCTTATATGTTAATGATGATGGTGATTACCATGAGCATGCACGTGACCATGACTAATTTCCTCAACTACTGCTTCCCGGACTTCGATTATCTCCCCTTTAAAATGCAAATTTTTCCCTGCCAATGGGTGATTAAAATCCATAATGACTTCATTCTCCTTAATCTCTAAAATTTTTCCATCCAGCTTATTTCCATCCTGGTCAGACATCGGAACCGTGTTGCCTACCTTTAATACTTCTTCATCCATTTTGCCGTCTACCATAAATATAGATTTTGGCAAGGTAGCCACTGCGCTTTCATCTTTCATACCATATCCAACGCTTGCTTCGATTTCAAAATCGAATTTATCACCTATGGATAAGCCGTTTAATTTTTCTTCAAATGCAGGAATCAAACCACCGCTTCCGAATAAAAAAACTAAAGGATTAGATGTATCTGCCCTTTCTACAAAGGTTTTGCTATTTTGTGCATCACTAATTTCCAAGTCATAAATTACCGAGACTACGGTATTTTTTGTAATTTTCATGTGTATATAATTTGTTTTTTATAATGAGAGCAAAGTTATACCTTAATTTATTTTTTTCCAAAAAAGCATTCTTTTATTGGAAAGATTATTCACAATTAAGATCCTAAAATATTAGTATTAAGATTAGCTTTGTAATCCAAAAAAACAAATAGCTTATGTCAGATAATTATTCTAAAGTCGTTTTAAAGTCAGGTAAAGAACGTTCATTAAATAATTTTCATCCCTGGTTATTTTCAGGAGCAATAAAGCAAATTGACGGATTGGTTAAGGAAGGTGATATTGTAGAGATTTATTCCAACCACAATGAATACATGGCTACCGGGCATTTTCATGAAGGAAGCATTAAAGTAAGAATTTTCTCTTTTGAAAAAATAAATCCCGATTATAATTTCTGGAAAGGCAAACTGCAAAAAGCCTATGCTATAAGAACACAACTGGGCTATACCAACAATCCTAAAACCAACGTATACCGCTTGATACATGCCGAAGGAGATACAATGCCGGGGCTGATCATAGACATCTACCACGACACCGCTGTATTGCAAACGCATACCCTTGGAATGCACAATATAAAAAAAGAATTAGCGAAAGCCTTACAGGAAATTTATGGTTCATCTTTAAAAGCCATATACGACAAGAGTGCCGAAAGTATGAGTAAGCAATCGGAGGTGGTTGTGGCTAACGGATATTTATGGGGACAGGCATCCGGCAATGAAGTATTGGAGAACGGGAATCGTTTTTATGTGAATTGGGAAGAGGGTCAGAAAACCGGATTTTTTATTGACCAACGCGACAACAGGGAATTGCTTGGTAAAATGTCGAAAGATAAAAGTGTGTTGAACACATTTGCTTACTCCGGAGGGTTTTCCGTTTATGCACTTAAAGGCGGAGCCAAATTGGTTCATTCCGTTGACAGCTCTAAAAAGGCCATGGACTGGGCCGAAAAAAATGTACAATTGAACTGTGATAAGGTGCCTCACGAATTCTTTACACTGGATACATTCGACTACCTGAAGCACATGAAAGAAGAATATGATATCATTATACTGGATCCTCCTGCATTCGCAAAACACCTGAGTGCGGTGGATAAAGCGACTAAAGGATATCAGAACCTGAATTATGAAGCCATCAAAAGAATAAAACCGAACGGCATATTGTTCACTTTTTCGTGTTCACAAGTGATTGATAAAAGCTTATTCAGGAAAGTTGTTTTTGCAGCTGCAGCACAATCAAAAAGAAATGTACGCATCTTGTATCAGCTCACACAACCGTCCGATCATCCTGTCAGCATCTATCATCCCGAAGGAGAATATTTGAAGGGCTTGGTGTTGCATGTGGAATAAACTCTCTTCTTATTTTAAAAATGAATGCTAATTGAATGGCCATGGCCTCACCCCGGCCCTCTCCAAAGGAGAGGGAGAAAATAAGCAAGAACCAAAGTCACTTAACAATATATAGCGACAAACAGAAAAGCCCCTCTCTTTTGGAGAGGAGTTGGGGTGAGGCCACAGCAGCAATTGAAAAACAAATAAATCAATCATTTGAAATTAGAAACTACATATAAACAAATTTGGTTAGTATCCTACCCTATCCTGATAGGGAACCTGGCGCAAACTGTCATTAACATTACTGATTCTATTTTCTTAGGAAAAGTAGGACAGGTTGTTTTTGATGCATCCGCTATTGCCGGTCTTTTGTATTTTGTTTTATACATGACGGGCTTCGCTTTCAGCATTGGAACACAGATTATGATTGCCCGAAAAGCCGGTGAAAACAAAGACAGTTCCATAGGTGAGATCTTCGACAACAGTATTTATTTATTGCTGATCATTTCGGTTCTCTTGTTTATCCTTCTCGAATTTGTTTGCCCGACATTATTAAACTATACTTTACATTCTAAAGTTATTGCATCCGCCAGTAGTGAATACTTATCCTACAGGGCTCTTGGAATTCTTTTTGCGATGATCAACCTGGCGTTCCGGTCATTTTTTGTCGGAATAGGTCAGACAAGTATCTTAACATGGAACCTTGGTTTGATGGCCATTACCAATACTGTCTTCTGTTATTTTCTGATCTTTGGAAACTGCGGTTTTCCGGAAATGGGCATTGGAGGCGCTGCTTTAGCCTCCACTATTGCAGAGGTAATTGCCTTTATCTTTTTTTTATTTTACACCATTTATCACAAGGCGAACAAAAGGTTTTTGTTGCTCAAATTTAAATCGTTCAACATGGGCATCAATAAAACTATTGTCCATCTTTCCCTACCGGTGGTGCTTCAGCATCTTTTTTCTTTAGGCGGCTGGCTGGTGTTTTTTATTTTTATTGAAAACCTTGGCCAGCATGAATTGGCCATCTCCAACCTGGTACGACTTGCATACCTGGTAATGATGACACCTATCTGGGCTTACTTTGCCGCTACTAATACACTGGTGAGTAACCTTATCGGACAAGGGAAGACAGCTGAAATTCCACAACTCGTTAAAAGAGTTATTGTGTTGAGCTTATTATCTTCTGTTATCATGATTGTATGTATCGTTCCTTTTACAGAACCAATTCTTTCCCTAATAAATAAAGACAGTAAACTCGTTCATGATTCTATCTCTTCTTTCTATATCGTAAGTTCCGCCCTGATGCTATTTGCGGTAGCTGCTATCCTGTTGAGTACTGTATCAGGAAGTGGAAATACCCGTGCATCCATGATCATTGAAGGCATCTCCGTAAGTGTTTACCTCTTGTATTCATATATTGTAACAATTCATTTAAAGCTTTCTATTGAAATCGCCTGGGCTTCAGAATTTGTTTATTGGATAATGATCGGTGGACTTTGTTTGTGGTATCTTATCAGGACGAAATGGAAGGGTGTTGAGATATGACCTCAATTTTTAAAAGAGAATTATATATATTTATAGGATGAACAAAGATTTACGGATTATTTTTTTAGGAACTCCTGCTTTTGCTGTGGAGTCGTTGGATATTCTTGTAAAAAACAAGTACACTATTGTTGGCGTAATCACAGCACCGGATAAGCCTGCCGGAAGGGGCCAGAAGCTGCAGCAGTCAGCTGTTAAGGAATTTGCCCTTCTACATGGACTAACGGTTTTACAACCTGAGAAACTTAAAGATCCCGAATTTATCCAAGACCTTCAGGAGTTGAATGCCGACCTTCAAATTGTAGTAGCCTTCCGTATGCTTCCTGAAATAATATGGAATATGCCGCGGCTCGGCACCTTTAATTTGCATGCCTCACTCCTGCCACAATACCGTGGCGCTGCTCCTATTAATTGGGCCATCATTAATGGTGAAAAAAAAACAGGTGTCACTACCTTTTTTCTGCAAAATGAAATAGATACAGGAAAAATTATTTTTAGTGAAAAAACTGCTATTCACAAAAATGAAACTGCCGGTGAATTGCACGATCGTTTAATGGAACTGGGATCTGATCTGGTACTCAAAACTGTCCGGGCCATTGAAGAAGGCGATTACCCGCAGGCAACACAGGATGAAACGATCGAAACAAAACATGCTCCTAAACTACGTAAAGAAGATGGTAGAATTAACTGGAGTAAAAATATTTATGACATCCATAATTTTATAAGAGGATTAAGTCCTTATCCTACCGCATGGACAGAGCTTGTATCACCTGCAGGTGATATTTACAATATGAAAATTTTTCATTCTGTTATATTAATCGACAAGTATATTCATCCTTCCAATATCGTTCTGACCGATACTAAAAATCATATAAAGATTGCTGTTGAAGGTGGTTATATTTTTATAACAGAACTTCAACTGGCAGGAAAAAAACGCATGACTGTAGAAGAGTATTTACGAGGCTACAAGCTTAATGGGGAATGGAAAGTGGTATAACAAAAATCACAAGAAAAAGGATTATCGAAAACTAGTATACTATATTATACTTATCTTCGCAAAAAAAAACGCTCATGATTTTCTTTATTATTGGTATTCTCCTGTTTGCATTTGCAACAAAAATTGCAATGCTGTTTCCCTTCCATGAATTGGTTCCTACAATAATCAGGTATGGAGGTTTGGTACTTGCAATTGTAAGCATAAGCAATGTATCTGTTAAACAAATAGAAGCTGGTCAGGTTGGCGTCCAATCGTTGTTTGGGAAGGTGCAACCAACCATTCTCGAGAGTGGACTGAACGTTATCAATCCTTTTATGGAAGTTAATTCAATGGATATTAAAACACAGAACTATACCATGTCTGCAGTAGCAACCGAAGGCGAAAAAGCGGGAGATGATGCTATTCGGGCATTAAGTGCCGACGGGCTGGAAGTAGTGCTTGACTTAACAATTCTTTACAGTGTTATTCCGGCAGAGGCGCCTCGCATATATAGGGAAATAGGTTTGGATTACAGGAATACCGTTGTTCGTCCTATTGCACGCACCAAGATTCGCGACAACGCAGTTTATTATGATGCGGTAGCTCTGTATTCCAATAAGCGTGACGAATTTCAGGCCAAGATTTTTGACGGTATTCAGAAAGATTTTAAAGTCAGGGGATTGTTATTAGAACAATTACTGGTGAGGAATATTACGCTGCCTACCTCTGTAAAGGCAGCTATTGAATCGAAAATAAATGCAGAACAGGATGCGCAGAAAATGCAATTCGTTCTTCAAAAAGAAAAACAGGAAGCCGACAGAAAAAGAGTGGAAGCACAAGGTATTGCTGATTACCAACGTATCATAAACAGTGAATTATCTGATAAATTATTGCAATACGAAACGATTAAAGCACAAAAGGAAATTGCCCTTTCTCCCAATACAAAAGTTATTGTTATGGGGAAAGGAAACGGGCAAATACTGATAGGAGATAAATAAGGAATCTTTGTCTCGTCCTGAAAACAAATCCGACGATTATGTAAGTGGAGATAACAATGCACAAACCTTCACGAAAATATCGGCCAGTAGCGATTTCGCATATCCGAACCTGTAGAGACGTTGC